>Ga0209258_100335_pt1 | contig 70307 bp, 71 predicted proteins | sample Araplaol_mTSA_r2_FD_184281 | JGI IMG/M metagenome (GOLD analysis project Ga0209258, IMG submission 184281) | Arabidopsis root microbial communities from North Carolina, USA - plate scrape CL_Col_mTSA_r2 (SPAdes) (version 2) | ecosystem: Host-associated > Plants > Roots > Endosphere | place: USA...
CGTGCGTAGGGTCATCACAGATGCTTCCTTCCAGGGCATGGATAGAGACCTCGAGCTGCCTAGGGCTAGGCTCGAGGTGTAAACCATGTCCTGGCACACCTGTTAACTATGTCCTGGTACGGAACACCTTCGCCGGAATGACGAAAGAGGGTGATCGGCGAGATTCGCCGCTTACGCTTCAAAGCAAATACAACAACGCCTTCACCAACTGCCTGACCTGCGCCGGATCGCGCGGATCAATACAAAACATCGGTACGAACAAGCTCATGCGTCGAGCCAGTGCGTACATCGTTTCCATCGAAAAGTCGGGTGTGATGTCGCTCTTGCTGATGCCGATCACGAACTTGAGCTCAGGATCGATGCCTGCCAATTGCTCGATGGCAGCGCGGCAATCCTGGGCGATCGTTTGCGAGGAAGCATCAAGCAGCAACACGGCGCCGAGTGCACCGGGGCCGACGATCGGGCCCATGAAATCAAGGTATTGCTGACCCGGCAGGCCGTACACGTGCAAGGTCTCGTCGGGGTTGAGTTGGATGGTGCTGTAGTCGAACGCAACCGTCGTACTGGTTTTGTCACCGTCGCCGGCCTCCATCCATGGCACTTCCGACGACACCGGAGGGGTATCGGAAATGGCGCGAATAGCCGTGGTTTTGCCGGAGCCGAGTGGGCCGACGAACAGGAGTTTGATGGTCTTTTCAGAATCAAGCATGCAGGTAACCGAGCTTCAGTCCGAAGTGGCGTGCTACGCGTTGGAGGAGGGAGGAAGACACGGAGGTCGGCGCAGGTTGCGGCATGAAGGCCACCGCGCTGCCGTCGGCGCAGGCGAGCGCGCCACTGGCCAGCGTCGCCCAAAGGAATGCATTGATGTAGGTGGCGGCGATGCCGGTGTGCTGCGTCAGCGTGTCGGCCGACCATGCGGAGCGTTGCAACAGCGCGGAGAGGCGCAGCGCCTCCTCGCTTTCCGTGACGCCGCCGAGATCCGGCCAACGCGTGAGGCGATAGAGCTTGCCGCCGAGCGAAGGCAGGCTGGCCTGATGCCGCATGCATGCCTTGATCAGAAAACTTTCCAGACTGCGCGAGACCAGCCACTCGTTGGCATACGGATCGTTCGCCGGGCGCGCCACGCACAACCATGCGTTGTCCAGCAGGCGCGCTTCCAGCGCCGGCAGATCGCTGACCGAGCGCGTGAGAATGCGGCCTGCCGCATGCCGCAGAATCATGCCGATGTTGCCGCGCTTTACCAGCAGATCCTGATGGCAGCCGGCTTCGCGAATGCAGATGCCGAGCAAGCCTTGCACGTCATCGGAGGTGAGCTGCGGCGTCGGCTGCAGTTTTTCCTGCAGCGCACGCGCGATGGCAGCAGCCGGTGCATCGCGGTCGAGGCGCGACGCATAACGCGTTTCATGGTCGCCGCTGCGCGGAAACACCATCAGCGGCAGGTTGCGCCGGTTGGCCACTTCGTACGCCAGGCGGCCATGGGCGCTATCGATGTCGACGATCAGGACGTCGCTTTCATGGCCGCGCCAATCCTGGATTTCGATGTGGATTTGCGATGCAGCCAGCAGTCCGCACGCGAGCGACAGGCGCAACTCCAGCTCTTCGGAAAGACCTGCCGTGCCAAGCTTGATGTGCATGGGGTTTGCCTCCGTCATGTTGCGGTTCGATATGCCCGCTCAGGAAAAATCGAGCGTCTTTTCGAAGGCTTTCAAGTGATGGCGCGCCATTGCCAGATTCGATTTCTGGCGATCGATGATCACGTACAGAAACACGTGCTTGTTGGTCGCCAACGGGCGAATCAGATGGTATTGGCGCTCAAGGCTGACCAGGATGTCTTCGATCGTATCGTTGAGCTTCAGCGCGGCGGCGACCTTGCGCTTGGCGCGCACCACTTCGGCATTGCCAGCGGCGGCCATTTCCAGATCGATGCCGGCGTTGGTGTCGCCTGCCATCAGCATGCCGCTGTCGTCATCGACCAGGGCGCTGGCGATGTAGCCGTCGATGGTGCGCAGCGTTTCGAGGCTGAAATGAGTCATGTCGGTGTTTCCATCAGTAGGGTGGTGCGTGGACGTGCGGCGTGTTTACGCCACGTTCTGCAGTTGTGCGGAAATACGCGTGGCCAGATCCAGCGCTACGCGGCGCGACAGCGCCAGAAGAATGTTGTGTCCCACACCGATCGCCAGCGACAGCGGATGGCGCGCATCGGCAATGCGCACGATGATGCAGGTGTAGTGCTGCATCGACACCACGGTGGATTGGCAGCCGCCGCCGGCAAGCTCGCGCGCCAACGCTTCGCACACGCCGAGCAGCGAGCCGGTCATGGCAGCGATGCGGTTGCCGTCCTGGGTGATGGACGAACGCATGCTGATCAGGCGCGCATCGGCGGTGGCGACCACGGCCAGGCTGATCTCGGGATATTGCTTGCAAAGTTCGGCCAGCTCCCGGTCGCAGATCGCGCGGAGCTCGGCCAGCCTGCGAAAGGCGGCATGGGCGGCATGAGTTTCGTGCATGTGTCTCAACCAGACGGCGTGACTGTCGTAAGTCGTGACGAACGCGGCGCGAGATCCCTTCCGCTTCAATGCGTTCGCGGCATGGTGGGCATCATCGCCTTACGCCAGCATGACGACCATCGCCTTTGCGGCTCGATTAACTGTCAATTGAGGTCAATGGCGTTTCGCTGCGGAAATAGCCGGAAAAAGCGCTGTGTCCCATGTCCTGCCGTGACAGAGATTGGGCTGCGTCATGCCATGGCTTGCCTGCCGCCACAGGCTTACGATTTTTTTTGTCAACCGATATCGAGCACATGAACGCCATCCGCTACGGAAAAGCCAACGCCGCAAGGATCTGCGCACGTCGGCGGTACATCGTCGCTTGGCGCGCCGCCCGCGATCCGGCGGCGCATGCCGCAGGACGGCCAAGCGGCCTGAGCAGTAAGGGGAAATCCTCATGAACCACGTGCGTTCGCAGCGCGGCTTCACCTTGATTGAGCTGATAGTGGTGATCGTGATCGTCGCCATCCTGTCCATGATTGCCGTGAATGCCTATGGCAATTACCTCGCCCGCGCCAAAGTGCAAGCCGCCAAGGCCGATCTCACCGCGCTGGCGCTGAATCTGGAAAACGAATTGCAACGCAACCTGGTGTACGGCACGCATAGCGACATCTCGACCCAGGCCATCGAAGGCTTCTACAAGGGCTGGGTCCCTTCGCAAGCATCCAATTTCACTTACAAGCTCACATCCTCCGCAACGTCGTACACGCTGACGGCCGATGGCATCAGCGGACCGCTTGCCGACTGCCGGTTGCGGCTCGATAGCACCGCAACGGGTTCGTTGTCCGGCCGTTGCGGTGCGGTCACCACTTGGTGAGCCAAGACTGTCGATGGCTTGATCGATCGGAACGGCCGGCTACGGATCAGTCGCCATCAGCGGCCAGCTTGCCACTTGGCGCAACGTGGACTGGTGCCCCTCCGAGATGGAGGAAAACCAACCGCGCAAACCATGATTTCACCAGCACAGCGCTTGTCATGAGACATGTATGATCCCCCGCATGGGGTCGATACAGACAAGAGCCATGACGGACAAGGGGGCCATCGTTTTCCGTTTTGGGGAATTCCAGCTCAATCCGCTGGCGCGCGAGCTGAGCCGGCACGATGAACCGATCGAGCTGGCCGCAAGCGCCTTCGACTGCCTGGTCTATCTGATCGAACACCGCGAGCGTCCGGTCGGCAAGGACGAATTGATTTCCGCGGTATGGGGCCGCGCCGACGTCAGCGACAACCTGCTGGCACAAACCATCGTGCGCTTGCGCCGTGCACTCGGCGATGCCGGCACGGAACAGCGCTGCATCAAGACGGTGGCGCGCGTGGGCTATCGCTGGATGCTCGACACTCAGGTGGTGCGGCCAATCCCCGAACCGGCCGGCGATGCCGTTCCAGACGAGGTGCGGCCGGAACCGCCCGCCGACCGTCATCCGCCTGCCTTGCGGCGCTCGATGCGTGTCGCGCTGGCGTTCACGCTGCTGCTCGGTCTGGTGTATGGCGGTTGGCAGTTGCTTAGTGAGCGAGCGGCCAAGGCCGGCTTTCAATTCAATCGCAGCGCGGCGGTGGTGCTGCCGGTCGATGTGCAGGCGCCGGAGGATTGGCAGTGGCTGCACCTGGGCATGATGGACATGGTCGCCAACCGCTTGCGCGATGCGCGGGTGCCGACCGAAAGCAGCCAGGAGGTCCTGGAACTGCTCAAGGAAAACGGCGATGAATCCGGTGCGAAGCTTTCCTCGTTTGCACTGGTGATCCACCCGCGTGCTGAGTTGTCGGCCGATGGATGGCACATTCATTTGAACGCCAAGGCGAAAGACGGCCGCAGCTGGAGCGTCGAATCCAATGCGAGCGATGTACTGGCCGCAACGCGTTCGGCCAGCGATCTGTTGCTGGCGCAATTGGGTTATGGCGGCGGCATTTCCGCACCTGCACCTGGCGACGCGCTTGAAGAATTCATGCAGCGTGTCGATGCCACGCGGCTGGCCGGCCAGCCGCAGCTCGCCAAGCAACTGCTTGAAAACGCGCCGCCGGCGTTGCGCGACAAACCCGAACTGGCCTATGCGCTGGCATCGATCGATTGCGACGAAGGGCACAGTGATTCCTGCGAGCAACGGCTGCAGGCATTGCTCAAGCGCCTGCCTGACGATCAGCATCTCGTGCTGCGCGGACAGATCCTTACCGTACTCGGCCAGATCTATCTGGATCAACATCGCATCGCGGAGAGTGAGGCGTCACTGGAACAAGCAGTGCGCCTGCTGGACGGTGTGCACCGTGCGCATGGACCGAAGGATGAAGAAGCCCTGGCAACCGCCTATCTCGCGCGTTCCTACGTCCATGCGCAGCTGTGGCGATTGGAAGATGCCACCGCGGATCTCGGCCGGGCACGCGTGAACTACAGCCTGGCCGGCGATCTCGTCGGTGTGGCCAAAGCGGACCAGGCGATGGGCAGCCTTGCCTTGCGCCGCTCGCAACCCGATGCGGCCGTGATCCTGCTGCAGCACGCGTACGACCAGTTCGTCAGCATGGGGATGCGCTCGATGTTGCCATCCATCCTGGATGGGCTGGCGTACGCGCAGCAGATGCTGCTGAAGTTTCCGGATGAATTGAGCACCACCGACCGCTTCTGGCCGCTGGACGAGAAAAGCAAGGATTTCGGCTACATCGACGAGGACATGCACCACGAACTGACCATGGTGCGTGCTGCCGCGCTGGTCGACAACGGGCGTACCGCCGAAGCATCGGCGCTGTTCCAGCAAGTGCTGCATGACGCCGACCCCGCCAAGGAGCCGGGCCTGCGTGCTGAGGTCAACAAATGGTTGGCGCGCCTGGCACTGGATCGCGGCGACAACGAGCGCGCTGCCGCGCTTGCCGCCGATGCGCTCACACCGGCATTGCAGGAAGACGATCAGCGTGACTACGCCGAAGCGTGGCTGTTGCGCATTTCAGCGCTACAGCGCGCCGGCAAGAGCGACCAGGCCAAGCACGAGATTGCGGCCATGCTGGCATGGGAAGCGCAGCTGCCAGTGAAAAACGACTGGACGCATGTCTTCGTGCTGCGTGCCCAAGCAGCACAAGCGTGGATCGATGGCGCGCACGATCAGGCGCTTGCGCAGTTCAAGCAGGCGATGGAACTGGCGGACAAGCTCGGCGTGCCGGAAGTGATCGTCAGCGCGGGCAAGTCGTATGCGCTGGCGTTATTAGCCGCGGGGCAGGTGGACCAGGCGGTCGCGATCAGCGGGCGGTTGTCTGCCTGGAGCCAGACCGATTGGCGCGCGGCGTGGGTGGAGGCGCGCGTCTATCAGGCGCTGGGGCAGAACGATTCCTGGCAGAAGTCGCAAAGCATTGCGCAGCAATTGGCGGGTGATCGGCCGGCGCCGACGGCTTCGGCGACATTTGAATTCTGAGTTGATGGCTCATTCGCAGGTTGGGTTAGCGCAGCGTCACCCAACGAGTCGCTCCGAAAATGTTGGGTTACGCTGCGCTAACCCAACCTACGTGCTGGTCGCACGACGCACATCACAGGCAAAAAAAGAGGCGCGGCAGTGAGAAGCGGAGTATCACTGCCAGCGCCATCAGTCTAGGAAGACTGTTAAGGGTGGATGTCTCTTGACTATAGAGCGGCCACCCCGGCACCAGGCATTTCCCGACAGGCCAAAAGGCTGTCATATCGGGCCGATATGAAATGCCTAAGGAACGGCCGCGTGCTGTTCTTCCAGCAGGGTGATCTTGCGCAAGCTGGCTGCGGCTTCCAATGCGACGCGTCGTGGCCAGCTGTCCTCGATATGTTCGGCGACCAGGCATGGATCGCCGGCGCAGCATTGGGGACAGGAAAGGTTGTGCAACATCAGTTCTTCGACTACCGAGAGGGTCATGGCTGTTTCCCCTTGTGTGGCGTGCGAAGCCTCGCCGTGCGCGAGGTCCCAACCGGATATCGGCCACGCGGCGAATGACTTGAATACCCGATCACATATTCGCCTCGAGCAGGCGTCGGGAAATACACGCGGGCACGACCTATGCATGAACTTGCGCATCCACTGACGTTGATGCGCAGGTAAACGCCCATGACAACGAAACACCTGGAAGTGCTGGCCCGTGAAGGCTGTTCCCTCATGCTGTGGCTGGCAGCGGTGATGCTGAACATGGCATCGGTGTTGTGGCTCGGTTTTCAGGGCCTGCAATGGCTGCATGACGGGCATTGGACCCGGCAGCCGCCGGTGATGGCGTGGATTCACGGCGTGTGCCCCGGCGCATGCGAGTTCGTGACCAATCCGCATTCATGGTATGGCGCCGCCAAGCTGGTTCGTTTTCTCTCCGACGTGCCTTCCGGTCTTGCACTGGCGCTGATCGGCGTCGTGCTCGGTGTACTCAGTGTGTCAGTTTCTGACCGCCGGCCGCTGGCGCCCAGCGTCACCCACGTGCGGATCGGGGCGCTCTGACTGCCGCCCGGTTCGGCCGGGTTACACTTGCCGTCTTACGAACAACCGGCAAGGCACGCATGAGTTCCGATCAGCAGTTGGGCGAATACCGCGGCATCAAGTTCATGCACGAAAACGACGACGGCACGCGCGGCGGCATTATTTATTTTCCGGAAGATCCACAGCACCACACCGCGGCCGATGGCGCGCAATGGGAAGCGCAAGCGCGCGGACTGATCGATCATTATTTTCGTGAAATCGACGTGGAACCGGACGACGATTCGGAAGCATAAGCGCGTTGTACCGAAACCTCACGGCCGTCATTCCCGCTTCGGGAATGACGGCCTCAAGGCGGGGATGTGTTTCCAGGCAACCCACGCCGCGTCAACGCCATGGGCGCCATGCATGACTGATGGCACGGTCATGGGATTTGGCAAATTTCCCGTAGCATCGTGCACCTCTCTGCGACGACAATAGTCCGACAATTGATCTGACTTGCGCCCATTCGATGGGGAACGCGCAAGCCATCTTGGTTCTTGCGATCAGAGGCAGCAGCTCATGGCGAAGCATTCCTTGGTGTCGTCGGCGGCATTCCGCGCCATACCGTTGGTTCTTGCTGGTTGTTTGACGCTAGCCGCGGCACATGCCGCCGAGAATTTTCACGACGCGCCGGCTGCCGCTTCATCCGTACCCAATCCGTATCACGGCCAGGCCGCTGCCGCGCATGCAGGCGGGCAGTTGTACGGCACGTATTGCGCCAGTTGCCACGGCGGCACGGGGCAGGGCAGCGGCAATATTCCTGCGTTGCGGCAAGGTGCCGCGCAACAGGCGACGGAAGGCGCATTGTTCTGGTTCATCACCAAGGGTTCGCCGGCCAATGGCATGCCTTCGTGGGCCAGCCTGTCCGAACAGCAGCGTTGGCAGATCGTGACGTACGTGAAAACGCTGCCGACGGTGACGGCCGCCGCGGCGGAGTCGGCCGTTCAATCGCCGATCAACACGCCGCCGCCCACGCCGCCGTTTACCGATTTCCGTTATGAAGCACCCGGCCGCTCGCGCAAGATCACAGTGAATGATCTGCCCGCGCCCTATGCCACGCATTCCGCTGGCAACGGTCCGGATGTAGTGACGCGTCCCGAAGGTGTCCTGCCGAAGGCACCAGCCGGTTTCAAAGTGAATTTGTTCGCCGAAGGCTTGCATACGCCGCGCGTGATTCGTCAGGCGCCAAATGGCGACATGTTCCTGGCCGAAAGCGGTAACGGGCAGATCCGCATTTATCGCGGCATCACCGCGGATGGAAAACCCGCGCAAACTGCGGTCTTCGCCACCGATCTCAAGCGGCCGTACGGCATTGCGTTTTACCCGGTGGGACCGAATCCGCAGTGGGTATACGTCGGCAACACCGACGAGGTGATTCGTTTTCCGTACCGCAATGGCGACTTGAAAGCGCGCGGGCCGGCCGAGCACATCGCTGATGTACCAGGCGGTGGTCATTGGACGCGCGATATCGCTTTTTCGCTCGACAACAAGACGCTGTTCGTGGCGGTGGGTTCGGCATCCAACGTCGATGATCCCGACACCACACCGGCGGAGCATGAGCGCGCGAATATCCTTGCGTTCAACCCGGATGGCTCCAACAAACGCGTGTATGCATCGGGCATCCGCAATCCGTCCGGTATCGCGGTTGATCCGAAGAGCGGGCAACTGTGGACCACCGTCAACGAACGCGACGGCCTGGGCGACAACCTGGTGCCGGACTACATCACCTCCGTACGCGAAGGCGGCTTTTACGGCTGGCCGTGGTGGTACATGGGCGGCCATCAGGATCCGCGCCATGAAGGCAAGCATCCGGAGTTGAAAGACAAGGTGATCACACCCGACGTGCTGCTGCAGCCGCATAACGCCGCGCTGCAGATCACCTTCTACGAAGCCACGCGTTTTCCTGCCGAATACCAGGGCGATGTATTCGGTGCCGAGCACGGTTCGTGGAACAAGGCCACGCGCGTTGGGTATGAAGTGATCCGCGTTCCGCGCCATCACACCGGCAAGGCAAGCGGCGAATACGAAGATTTCCTTACCGGCTTCGTGCTGCCGGATGGGCGCGTGTGGGGGCGTCCGGTAAGTGTTGCGACGGCGCCGGATGGCTCGTTGCTGGTGACGGACGATGGATCGGATTCGATCTGGCGGGTGGATTACGTCGGGAAGTAGGTATCGACAACTGCTTCTTTGCATATGCTTCGACACTTGCCGTTATGCACTCCCTCTCCTGCGTCAGTAGGGGAGGGCCGGGGGGGGGCTTGTACTTTAGCGCGCAGCAAATTTGTCCAGGATGAGTTTTACGCGATGTTTGCCGCTCGCCGCTCGCCGCTCGCTGCGCTCGCACCCCACCCTAACCCTCCCCTACTGACGCAGGGGAGGGAACTGTTTCCCGCGACGATGGGCAGTACGTAGGCTGGGATGAAATTCCAGCTTTGCTTGCGGGTTTTGAGTGCTGGGATTGCATCCCAGCCTACGAGACCATGCGGCAGAAGGCTCAGGTCTTGGGTGCACGCATCCCCAAACGTATCAGCGTAATATCCTTCCCAACGCCGCCACGCACGACGGCGACGCGTTGAACATGCCGGCCGAGGGCCCATGCCATGTCACGGAAAGGGTGGATCGTGTGGGGAGCCATACTTGGCGCTGCATTGGCGCTGGCATGGACGCGCACGACCAAGGAAGCGCCCGCCGCCGACAGCTTCGTCGCACGCATGGAATTGAACGGCCCGATCGGCCCGGCTGCTGCCGAATACGTCAACAACACCATCCAGCGCGCCACCCACGACGGCGCCAAAGCGATCGTGCTGCAAATGGATACACCGGGCGGTTTGCTGGAATCCATGCACGACATCATCAACGGCGTTCTGGCGGCGAAGATCCCGGTGCTGGGCTACGTCGCCCCAGGCGGTGCGCGTGCCGCCTCGGCCGGTACTTACATTCTTTATGCCTGCCCGATTGCGGCGATGGCGCCCGCCACGCATCTTGGCGCGGCCACGCCGGTGGATCTGGGCGGCAATTCGCCGATGCCGCCGCCGCTCAACAACAACGCGCCGGCGTCGAGCAGGTCGAGCGACAAGCCTGGCAACAACACGAGCGACGCCGAAAGCCACAAGATTCTCAACGACGCGATTGCCGACATCCGGGCACTCGCGCAAATGCATGGACGCAACGCCGCATGGGCGGAACAGGCCGTGCGCGGCGCGGCCACGCTCACTGCCAATGAAGCGGTTGCGCAACACGTGGCCGATTTCATCGCGTCCGATACCGATGCGTTGCTTGCACAGGCAGACGGCCGCACGGTGCGGGTGAATGGTGGCACCGTCATGCTCGCTTTGCGCGGATTGCCGGTGCGCGATTACTTGCCGAATTGGCGCGCGCGTTTTCTCGGCATCATCACGCATCCCACCATTGCCTACATCCTGCTGCTGGCCGGCATCTACGGCTTGATTCTGGAAGCGTTCCACCCTGGTTCGTTCTATCCGGGCGTGACCGGTGGCATCTGCTTGCTGATTGGTTTGTATGCGTTGCAACTGCTACCGGTGAACTACGCGGGATTGGCGCTGATGGCGCTTGGCGTGGCGTTGTTGCTGGCGGAAGTGTTCATACCCACCGCAGGTGTGCTGGGGATCGGCGGCGTGGTTGCGTTCGTGATCGGTTCGATCATGTTGTTTCGCTCCGGCGTGCCGGGTTACGCGGTGAACCTGGGCGTGATCGCCGGCATTGCCTGCTGCGCGATGGTGATCCTGGGAATGCTGCTGCGCCTGGTGATGCGAGCGCGCCGCGCACGCGCGTTCAATGGCGAAGCGCAGATGCTGCAGAACACAGGGGAACTGCTGCAGGCCGTCGCCGCTGGCGGCGAAGGCTGGGCGCGTATCGGCGGTGAACGCTGGCGTGTGCATAGCGATGTGCCGCTTCCGGCGGGTGCGCGCGTGCGGGTGATCGGGCGTCAGGGCTTGCTGCTGCAAGTGGCGGCATCGGGATTGAGCAAAGGAGAATCTTCATGATCGGTTTTGTGGGCGTCATCGTGATTTTCGTGATTGCGCTGCTGTCGTCGTCGATCAAGGTGCTGCCGGAATACCAGCGCGGCGTGGTGCTGACGCTGGGTCGTTACACCGGCACCAAAGGGCCGGGCCTGGTGGTGCTGATACCCATGGTGCAGCGGATGACGCGGGTGGACCTGCGTGTGACGGTGATGGACGTGCCGCCACAGGATGTGATTTCGCACGACAACGTTTCCGTACGCGTGAACGCGGTGGTGTATTTCCGTGTGGTGGAGCCGGACAAGTCGGTGTTGAAGGTGGAAAATTTCTATCAAGCCACCAGCCAGCTGTCGCAGACGCGGCTGCGCTCCGTGCTGGGCCAGCACGATCTGGATGACATCCTTTCGCAGCGCGATTCGATCAACCACAGCCTGCAGCAGATTCTCGACGAAGCGACTGATCCGTGGGGCATCAAGATCACCAACGTCGAGATCAAGGATGTGGACATCAACGAGACCATGGTGCGTGCGATCGCCCGCCAGGCCGAGGCCGAACGCGAACGCCGCGCCAAAGTGATCCACGCCGACGGCGAATTGCAGGCGTCCGAAAAACTGCGCGATGCCGCGACCATGCTGTCGCAGCAGCCGCAGGCCTTGCAGCTGCGCTATCTGCAGACGCTGGCGAGCATGTCCAGCAGCGGGCAATCCAGCACCATCGTGTTTCCGTTGCCATTGGATTTGCTGAAGCCGTTGTTGGACAAAGGCACGTGACGGTTGTCAGATGCGCCCCATGACGCCTGCGCCTGCCGCAACCACGGGCATAGGCAGATGATTCCTCCCGCACCAACGGGGTGCGGGAGGACACGCCATGAACACCATCAACGACACACGCAGCACGCTCGACAAATACATGCCCTGGTTGCTGGCCATGCTCGCGGCCTTCCTCGCCGGCAAGGCGCTGAAGCGCATGTTCTGGACTGCGTTCGCGATGTACTGGGCGTTCCACGCGACCGGCATGCATCTTTTCTGACGCGCAACGGTTGCAACAAAGGATTGTGCGAGGGCGTCGCTGCCTTTATGTTCGCGGGCTTGGAACAGGAGCCGCGCGTGAAGCCCAGCACGAAACCCGCCACGCTGGCCGAATGGCTGGATTACCAACAACACGTCCATGCATTGGGTGTGGACATGGGATTGGATCGGGTGCGCGCCGTGTGGCAACGCATGGGCGCACCGATGATCGCGCGGCGCGTGATCACGGTCGGCGGCACCAACGGCAAGGGTTCCACGGTGGCATTTCTGGAAGCCATGCTCGCCGCGGCGGGGCAACGCGTGGGTTGCTATACCTCACCGCACTTGCTTCGCTACAACGAACGCATTCGCCTGACCGGCATCGATGCCACGGATGCGATGCTGATCGAGAGCTTCGAGCGCATTGAACTGGCGCGTGGCGACATCACGCTTACGTATTTCGAATTCGGCACGCTGGCCGCCCTCGATCTGTTCGCACGCGCCGACCTGGACGTGGCCGTGCTGGAAGTGGGATTGGGCGGTCGGCTGGATGCCGTCAACATCATTGATGCGAACGCGGTAATCATCACCACCGTGGATCTGGATCACGTGGAGTGGCTGGGGCCTGACCGCGACAGCATCGGCCGCGAAAAGGCCGGCGTTGCGCGCCGCGATCGTCCCGCCATCGTCGGTGAAAACGAGCCGCCGCAAGGTTTGCTGGAAGCGTTGGCCAAACAGGGCGCGCATATCGAGCGGGCAGGGCGAGATTTTTATGTAGAGCGCGACGGAAACCGCTGGCGCTGGCGCCATCGCGACGGCACCGTGCTGAACCTGCCTGCGCCGGAGCTGGCCGCGCCCGTGCAATACGCAAACGCCGCCGCCGCCATCGCCGCCTTGCATGCGGTGCAGGCGGTCAATCCAGTCGAGCTGGAACGCATCGCCGCACTGGGTATGCAGTTTCCGCGTGCGCCGGCGCGCTTGCAGTCACTGGGTGGCGATCCGACGCTGATCGTCGACGTTGGCCACAACCCGCAGGCGGCGCGCGCACTGGCGGACTGGCTCGATGCGCAGCACGGCGGCCGCGTGCATGCCGTGTATGGCGCGTTGGCGGATAAAGATGTCGGCGGCGTGATGACGGCACTGGGCTCGCGCATTGCGCACTGGCATCTGGCCAGCCTGGAGGAAGACACGCCGCGCGGGCTTTCCGCCTCGGTGCTTGCCGGCGTGCTGCGCCAGGTGTTGCCGCGCGCGAATTTCTCGACGCACGACAATGTGCATCAGGCGCTCGCCGCCGCGCGCTCGGCCGCACGGCGCGGGGAGCGCATTCTTGCGTTTGGTTCGTTCTTTGTGGCGTCGGCGGTGTTGGCGGAAGCCGGTGGTTGAAGCGTCGCCGCATCGCTCGCGTAGGTTGGGTTAGCGCAGCGTAACCCAACGCCACTGGCCAAGATTCGTTGGGTTACGCTGCGCTAACCCACCTACAAAACCCGCGGCCATCATCCGTTTGTCATGTAACCGAGCACGGGCAGGTATAATCCGCCGCGTCACGCACAAGCTGGTTGTCTGGAGTCCGTCTTGAACACACGCCTGTTGGGAGCTGCCGTACTCGTTGCGTTGGCCATCCTGTTCGTGCCAATGATGTTTTCGAGCAAGCCGCCCTCGACCGCCAGCACCGATCAATCGGTCAGCCTGGCGATTCCCCCCGCGCCCGATCGCGACCTGCAGACCAAGACGATGAGCCTGTCCGGCCCGGCGGCCGCAGGCAGCAGCATGCCGACCCCGGCCAGCACGGCGGCGAACGTGGAAGGCATGACGCCGGTGAACACCACGGCCACCACCACGGCACCGCCTGCGCCGCAACCGCAAGCTGCCGCGCCGCAACCCTCGCAACCGGTGATTCCGGCCATACCGCCAAAGACGGTGGCCGCGCCAAGTCGTCCGGTTACACCAGCCCCCGCACCTGCTACGCCTGTCATTCCCGATACCCCGCCGGCCACCGCGGCGCGCGGCATCTACGCCGTTAACCTGAGTGCCTACAGCACCACCGACGGCGCCAACCGCCTGATGCAGAAGGTGCGCGCGCTGGGTTATCCGGTACGCGGCCAACCCATCCAGCGCGCCGGCAAAACGCTGACCCTGGTCAGCGCCGGTCCGTTCGAGACGCGTGCGCAGGCCGAGGCCGCCCGCCTCAAGATCACCCAGGCCATTCCCAGCGTGCCGGCCCGCCTGGAAAGCGGCGCGACGACCCCGCAAGGCGATGTGCCGGCACCGGCTGCCGGTACGCCGGTTCGTGCCGGCGCCTGGGCGGTGCAGGTGGCGGCGATGGGCAGCCAGGCCGATGCACTGGCGTTGCGCGACAAGCTGCGCGCCAACGGCTTTGACGGTTTTGTCGACAGCGTGAACGCCGGTGGCCGCCAACTGTGGCGCGTGCGCGCCGGTCCGCAGACCCAACGTAGCGACGCGGTGGCCCTGCGTGACCAGATCAAGGCCAAGCTGGGCCTCGACGGCAACGTGGTCAGCGCCAACTAAACTACGCCCCCACGACGCCCCTGGCTGGAAGCGACTTATTACATGAACGCGGTTGACCTCATCATCATCGCGGTATTGGTGCTGTCGGTCCTTGTAGGCCTGTGGCGCGGCCTCATATCCGAGGTGCTGGCGCTGGCGACCTGGATCGCGGCGTTCTGGGTGGCATGGACGTACGGCCCAGCTGTAGCGGCGCACTTTGAACATTCGGTCCAGACGCCGATTCTGCGGGTGCTGATTGGTTATGGTTTGTGCTTTATCGCCGTGCTGATACTTGGCGCCCTGGTGCGGTTCGCCATTCGAGCATTGGTGGACAGCACGGGTCTGGGCGGCACGGATCGCCTGCTCGGCATGATTTTTGGCTTTGCGCGCGGCGTGCTGCTGGTGACGCTGATCGTGTTCCTGGTCAACCAGACCGGTTTCGCGCGCGAGCCGATGTGGCAGCAATCGACGTTGCTGCCACAGTTCAACAGCCTGTCGACGTGGTTGGAAAGCGAAATGCCACCCAACGTACGCCAGCACTTGCGTCCGGAAAATTTCCCGGCGCACCTGCCCAACGTGTTGCCGAAGGGATTCCCGGCGCACAGTTCCACTTCGCCGGCTGCCGCTTCGAGCGCGGCCGGTCCCACGCATCACACTAACGGGTAGCAACACCATGTGCGGAATCATCGGCATAGTCGGTACCACTGAAGTGGCATCGGCGCTTTATGACGGCCTCACCGTCCTGCAACATCGCGGACAGGATGCGGCCGGTATCGCCACCGTGGACGGTGCGCGCCTCAGACTGCACAAGGACAACGGTTTGGTGCGTGACGTCTTCAACCAGACCGCCATGAACCGCCTGCGCGGCCGCGTGGGCATCGGGCATTGCCGCTATCCCACGGCGGGTTCCGAAGGCGCTACCGAAGCGCAGCCGCTGTACGTGAACTCGCCTTACGGCATTGCCATCGTGCACAACGGCAACTTGGTGAACACCGAAACGCTGCGGCGCGAGATGTTCGAAGACGACCGCCGCCACATCAACACCGATTCCGATTCCGAAGTGCTGCTCAACGTGCTGGCGCACGAGCTGCAGATCCAGGATCGCATGGCGTTGACGCCGGATCACATCTTCAAGGCCGTCGCCGGCGTGCATGCGCGTGCGCGTGGCGGTTATGCGTGTCTGGCGCTGCTGCTGGGCTACGGCCTGCTGGCATTCCGCGACCCGAACGGCATTCGCCCGCTGGTGCTGGGCGAACGCATCACCTCGGAAGGCCGCGAATACGCACTCGCTTCCGAATCGGTCGCGCTGGACATTCTCGGCTTCAAACGCCTGCGCGACGTAGCGCCGGGCGAAGCGGTGTTCATCACCAACGACGGCCAGCTGCATACCCGCCTGTGCGCGGAAGGCGCGGTGCATGCGCCGTGCATTTTCGAATACGTGTACCTGGCGCGCCCCGATTCGATGATCGAGAACGTTTCCGTGTACAAGGCGCGCCTGCGCATGGGCCAGAAGCTGGCGGAGAAAATCCTGCGCGAGCGGCCCGATCACGGCATCGACGCGGTGATCCCGATTCCCGACACCGCACGCACGGCAGCCAGTTCGCTGGCCGAAATGCTCGGCGTGCCGTTCCGCGAAGGCTTCGTCAAGAACCGCTACATCGGCCGCACCTTCATCATGCCGGGGCAGGGCGAGCGAGTGAAATCCGTGCGCCGCAAACTCAATCCGGTGGAGCTGGAATTCCGCAAGAAGAACGTGCTGCTGGTGGACGACTCCATCGTGCGCGGCACCACCTCGCGCCAGATCATTCAGATGGCGCGCGATGCCGGCGCCAAGAACGTGTACTTCGCTTCGGCCGCGCCACCGGTGCGCTACCCGAACGTGTACGGCATCGACATGCCTGCCGCCTCCGAACTGGTTGCCGCGGGGCATAGCGAGAAAGAAGTGGAGAAGATGCTCGGCGCCGACTGGCTGATCTATCAGGATCTGAACGACCTGATCTGGGCGGTGCAGGACGGCAACGAAAGCATCAAGCATTTCGACACGTCGTGTTTCTCGGGTGAATACATCACCGGTCTCGATCAGCATTATCTGGAGCAGATCGAGATGCTGCGTTCGGATGATGCGAAAGCAGCGCGGCGCAGCGCTTAGTTTTGCTTTCCCTCTCCCCTTCGGGGAGAGGGCAGGGTGAGGGGCCAAGGCTTGCCATGCAGCTCAAATCGCCACGAGGCCGTCATTCCCGCGAAAGCGGGAATCCATTTGCTCTGATGCCAAAAGCAAACATAGATTCCCGCTTTCGCGGGAATGACGGCCCTTAGGCAGTCACGCATAACACCATGACCGACCTGCACACCGCCGCCAAGCGCTGCCTCGACGCCACCGATCCCACCGAGAAACTTCGCCTCACGCACGCGGCATGGGATGCCTTGCAGGCGGGCTTATTGCTTCCCGATGCAAACGCACCCGCACCGGATCCCATCGGCACACCCGGCCGCCCGTCACTGCCGCGGCTCGTCCCACAACGCCAAGTCCCACATCGCGGTTTAGGCACCCCGGAAGGCCGCGCCGCACTCGTGCATGCCGTCGCGCACATTGAATTCAACGCCATCAATCTCGCCTGGGATGCGGTCTATCGCTTCCGCAACATGCCGTCGGATTACTACCGCGACTGGGCCAGCTGCGCCAACGACGAAGCTCGTCACTTCGCCATGCTCTCCCAACGCCTTGCCGAACTGGGTCACACCTATGGCGATTTCGACGCACACAACGGCCTGTGGGAAATGGCCGAGAAAACCGCGCATCACGACACCGCGCGCATGGCTCTGGTACCGCGTGTGCTGGAAGCGCGCGGCCTCGACGTCACCCCCGGCATGATCGAACGCCTGCGCGGCGTCGGCGATGAAAGCACCATCGCGATATTGGAAGTGATTCTGCGCGAAGAAGTCGCCCACGTTGCCGCCGGCACGCGCTGGTTCAGATGGTGCTGCGAGCGCGATGGCATCGATCCACGCGAAACCTTTCTCGACTTCGTGCGCGATTACATGGGCCGCAACTTACGCGGCCCCTTCAATCGACCTGCGCGCTTGCAGGCAGGTTTCGATGACGCGGAGCTGGATCAACTCGCCCAACTGGCACTCGCCTCATAGTCGTAGGCTGGGATGAAATCCCAGCATGGGGAATTTCGTCCTGGCTCGATGGTTTTTCCCCGCAAGGTGGGCCAGCCCAGCGATTTATTGACAAGTAAACATTTTTGCTTACAATGCTGCGAGTGCCCGTTGCAAGGAAGCGCAATGAAGCAGAGCGAGTTCGTGAAATGGCTGCGAGCTCAGGGCGTAGAGATAAGAAATGCAAAAAAACATCTGAAGCTCTATCACCTGGGTAAACAAACCATTCTTCCACGCCATCCGTCCGCTGAACTTAAACAGCCATTGGTGGAAGGAGTAAAAAAGGCCCTGGGCCTCAAGTAAATCGGCGATCGCGCAACAACAGATTTCAGCGATGCCTGAATGACTACGAATGAATGTTTCCAGGAGGGTCACCATGCGTTATCCCGCCCGTTTTAAAGTCGCTCCTGAAGGTGGTTTCGTGGTGACTTTTCGTGATATCCCGGAAGCCATCACGCAAGGCGATTCCGAGGAAGAAGCCATGGAAATGGCTATCGATGCGCTCGTAACGGCGATGGATTTTTATTTTGAAGATCATCGGCCTGTGCCTCTGCCGTCTACGCCGCGCAGGGGAGAGCGTCTGGTGGAGCTGATGCCAAGCGTTGCCGCGAAGGTATTGCTGCTCAACGAAATGTTGGCGCAACATGTCAGCAATGCTCAGCTGGCCAATCGCATTGGTCTTACGCGACAAGAAATCAATCGCGTTACCGATCTGCGGCACAGCACCAAGATCGACACGATTGCCAAAGCGCTGAACTCACTCGGCAAGCATTTGCGTCTGGAAATCGCTTGAGCGGTCGGTGTCCAACTTACACGTGGTGTCGTAGGCTGGGATGAAATCCCAGCACCACCATGCATGGTAATGCTGGTATTTCATCCCAGCCTACGATCAATACACGTAATTAATCGCCACCGCCGGCGTCACACTCCCCGTACTGTTGCGCCCACCAAAAATCACCCGCGTCCCCAACAACACCCCAATCCGCGGCGACCAGTTGTACTCAATCGCCGGCGCCACGCCGAACGACGTACTCGGGCCTGAATTCAAGCGCACGTCCTGCGGATAAAGCACGCCATTCGGATCCACCCTATCCACACCCGCCAAGCGCGTGTTATCGCTATGGCTGTAGGTCAAATCCATCGCCAGCACCCACCGCTGCGTGAGGCTGTATTCAAAGGCGAGATCGGCAAAGAAACCGTTGCCGGGTTTCACGCGCCCGCTAAACCCTTGATCCGTGCCATACACACTCACCCCTTTCACCGAAGCACTGCGCGAAAACGAGCGCGACACATTGAAGCGCGTACGCAGAATGCGCCCATTCGGCAACCAGAAATACATCTGCGAATTGAGCCACAGCGTTGTCGTGTAAGTACCGCTGCCCATGCCATTGCCAGGCCGGCCGCCAAGCTGATCGTATTTGCCGGTTGGCAAGGTTTCCTGCAGCAGGATGGCGGTGGTTGGTATCCAACTGCCTTGCTGAAATTCTGTCAGCCGATACTGCGCCTGCAGCGTCCAATCACCAATGTTGACGCTTGAGCTGTTCGGTCCGTTGCTGACCTTGTTGTAGTTGATCACGGGAATCATGCCGACCGAAAGCCGATCAACCAGGCCGTAAAGGATGTATGAGTTCGAACCGAACGTATCGCTATGCGAACGCCGAACGTCATAGAGATACGGCTCGAACAGAAAATGCCCCGGTGGCAATGTTTCGGCGGAGTTCGCCAGCATGGGCCCGGTCCACCAGGCATCGCTCATCGCCTCCTGGGCAAAACCACGCAGCGGCGTGATGCAACCGAGCATGCAGAGCAAAAGGGCGGTGCGTAGCCTCGTTCTCATGATTGGCCTTGGGTCGGAAGACCGACAAGCTTCGGCTGGCGGTGCGGTTTTCGCCATCCGGAACATGCGCGTGGGGTGGGGGAATAGGCAAAAAGTAAGCCCGCCAGTGGTTCGCGAAAATAGCCACTTCGGTATGATTCCGGGCAACCACTTCAGGCCACTCGCATGAAACGGCTATCCAAAGGTTTCCTGCCCCCGATCGCGCTCGATACCGCCGGCGGCGTGCCGATGTACGACCAGCTTTCCGAGTGGTTCCGTCGCGCGATCCTTGATGGGCAATTGCGGCCCGGGCAACGCGTGCCCTCCACCCGCAGCCTGGCGAAGGAACTCAACATTTCCCGCGTGCCGGTGCTCAGCGCGTACGAGCAACTGTTTGCGGAGGGCTATCTGGAAACCTTCGTCGGCGCCGGCACCTGCGTGGCGCATTCGATACCCACCGACACCAAGCCGGTCAATCCGGCACAACGCGCGTCGCAACGCCCCGCGCAAAACGCGCCGCGCAAAATCGCCCAACGCGTGGAAGACTTGCGCACGCCGCCACAAACCTGGGCCAACAACCAGGGCGCCTTCCGCGTCGGCTTGCCCGCCATCGATCAATTCCCCAACGCGGCCTGGGCCAAGCTCGTGAATCGTCACGCGCGGCAGGCGCCCATCGGCCACATGGTCTATTCGGGCCCGATGGGCTATCCGCCACTGCGCGAAGCCATCGCCGAATACCTCGCCACCGTGCGCGCAGTGCGTTGCGATGCTTCGCAAATCATCATCACCACCGGCTCGCAACACGGCTTGCAACTTTGCGCGCACACGCTGCTGGAAGCGAAAGACCCCGTGTGGATGGAAGACCCCGGCTACCCCGGCGCGCGCCAGGCGTTGCGCACCGTCGGCGCACACATCGTGCCGGTGCCCGTCGACGACGAAGGCCTGGATGTCGACCAAGCCATCAAGCTGAGCCGCAACGCACGCGCCGCCTACATCTCGCCATCGCACCAGTTTCCACTCGGCGTCACCATGAGCGCTGCGCGCCGCATGCAATTGCTCAACTGGGCCGCCCGCACCGGCGCATGGATCATCGAAGACGACTACGACAGCGAATACCGCTTCGGCGGCCGGCCACTCGCCTCACTGCAAGGCATGGATACCGACGATCGCGTGATCTACGTCGGCACCTTCAGCAAAGTGATGTTCCCCGCATTGCGCGTGGGCTACATCGTCGTGCCCAAAGACCTCATCAGCGCCTTCGCGGCCGTGCGCGACGCCTTCGACACGTTCTCATCCACCCTCTACCAAGCCGCACTCACCGACTTCATCCGCAACGGCCAATTCGCCCGCCACATCCGCCGCATGCGTGCGCTCTATCTCGAACGACGCATGGCCTTGCTCGAAGCCATCGATCAGCACGTGGACGGCAAGCTCGAAGTGATCGGCACCCACGCCGGCATGCAACTCGCTGCATTGATACCGCGCGGTGTGGATGATGTCGCGCTGTCCATCAAGACCGCCAAGCTGGGTGTTTCCACGCGGCCGTTGTCCATCTGCTATGCCAAGCCACCGAAGCGGGGTGGGGTGATTCTTGGTTATTCAGGGGCGAGCGTGCAGGAGATTCGCGAGGGGGTGCGCAAGCTGCGGTCTTGTCTATGAGGATCTCCTGGGGATACCTCAGGCTTTGACCCTTTTGCATAGCCCACGCCAGCACTTTCCGCGGCCGCATCGCACCCTCCACGCCAATGCTATTCTCCGCAACGGCGCCACGCGCCAGGGTATTCACACCAAGGGGAAGGGAATGAAGCATATTCACATCGTGCTGGCCACGCTGCTGTTGGCGTGTGCCGGGCAGTCTATGGCGCAGGAGCAACAGCAGCAGGGCCATTCCGTACATCTGCCGTGGCAAAAGGGGCCTACCACGGTTCCGTTGAGCGGGCACGCCACGCTCAAGGTCGAAAATGGTTATGGTTTTCTGGATCCGGCCGGTACCCGTCAATTGGATGAGTTGCTGCATAACCCGTCCAGTGATACGGACACCTATACGCTTATGCCGCAGCACCATCAGTGGGCCGCTTATTACACCTATCAGGACATCGGTTATGTAAAGGACGACGAAAAGCCGGATCCTGACAAGGTGCTTCAGTCCTATCGCGAGGGCATTGCCGAGGGGAACAAGGAGCGCGAAGCACGTGGTTGGGCCCCGCTCAATCTTCTGGGCTGGAGCGCGCCACCGCATTACGACACGCAACTCAAATCGCTGACCTGGGCGATTCTGCTGGAGGATGCGCGCACGCACGAGAAAGTCGTCAACTACAAGGCCAAGGTGCTTGGTCGGCATGGCGTGATGGATGTGGTGGTGGTCGCCTCCCCCGAGAAAATCGACGAAGCGATGACGGAATTCAAAACCACCTTGCCCGACCTGCAATTTTCGCAAGGCGAAACCTATGCCGACTATCGTCCTGGCGACCGTGTTGCCGAATACGGCCTTGCCGCGCTGATCACGGGCGGTGCAATTGCCGTGGCGGCGAAGAAAGGTTTCTTTACCGTGCTCCTGGTTGGCTTGCTCAAGGCGTGGAAGCTGGTGCTCATCGCCCTCGCCGGCGCAGGTACGTGGCTGAAATCGCTGTTCAAGAAGAAGCAACCGCAACGATGACGCCGCAGGGTGCATGGATGCTGCTGGGCGGAATCGTGGTCCTGTATCTCTACGATTCCGCCCTGCTGTTGTTTCACAACGAACTTGTACTGATAGCCAAGCGTGGCGGATGGCGCGTTTCGGGCGGTTCCGGGCTGGAGTTGGCAGGACGGCACGTTTTTCTGCCGTTGCCATTCGCGCCTCACCAGCCTCTATTTCGATTGAGTTGGCCGGAGCAGGGCATTCCCTCTGAGCAGAAATCCGCCGCGCGGTTTCGACGCGTGGCGAAGGCTTTGTCGGCTGTAGCACCATGGATGCAATTGCTCATGGCACTGTTTGTGCTGGGCTTGCCGTGCGCGTTGTTTGTAGCGCATAGCTATGCCGCCTTGCTCGCTTGCCTGGTGGCGATTTATGTGGTGATCGGGATGACCTTGCTACAGGTGTACCGCCATCGGCGTGCCCTGCAACTGGATCGGCGTGCCATGGCTTCCATCGCATCGGATGCGCTGCTCTGCGCGCCATTCGCCTTGAACATCGTACGCAAAATCAGCTTGCATCTGCATAGCGACGTCGATTTGCGTGCGGTGGTAGCAACGTGGCCCTCAGCGGCGCAGGACGATTTGCGCAAACTCCTGCACGAGCGCATCCGCATCACGCAGGGCTTTCTCGATCCGGACAGTGTGGCTTACAGACAGCTTGATGTCTATTTGAATCATTTCGAGGATCCCGCGCCATGACCTTGACCGACGTCATTATTATCGCGGCGTGCCTGTTCATTGGTTATCGTTTCACCAGCTATTTCTTTTCACCCGGTACAGGCGATACCCACAAGCATCAGGAACAACCTTCTTCGCGTCAGGCAATTTGGCAACGCGAATTGGAGCCGCCCAAGCCCAAGTGGCATGAAGTATTAGGTATAGCGGAAACAGCAAGCAGGGATGATATCGATCGCGCTTACCGCGACAAGATGAGCCAATATCACCCGGAGAAAGTGGCGCAATTGGGCGAAGATATTCGCGCCATGGCTGAGGTGAGGAGCAAGGAAATCCAGGCGGCTTATGATGAGGCGGTGCGTGTGCGCAGAGGCTTGTAGCCGGCGAGCAAACACGCTAAAGACAGGTGTCCAATTTGGACAGGAAAAAGGGGGAAGGGACATGATTCGCAACTTGATGGCTGCCGTCGCTCTGACGGTGGTGTTACTGATGACTGGCTGCGCCAGTGTGCCGATGGCGGGCAAGAGTGCCGATGCGAAGGCGAAGCAGTTTGTTCCTTCGCAAGATGGAACGGCGAACCTGTATATCTATCGGAACGAGATTATCGGATCAGCGATTAAGATGCCGGTGCTTATCGATGGCGTGGAGGCAGGAGATACAGTCGCCAAAGCGTATATCTTCAAGACATTGCCACCGGGTAGTCACACCATTGTTTCAAAGGCTGAAAATGATTCCTCGCTCACGGTCGATATGCAGGCTGGGCAGAATTATTTTGTATGGCAGGAAGTAAAAATGGGCGTGCTTTACGCCCGTTCTAAACTGCATTTAGTAGCTGAGGAAACCGGCGAGGCCGGCGTAAGAGAATGTGATCTGGTAAAAGGCGATGGTTCAGCAGAGATGGCATTGCGGGCAGCACCAAACGCTACGGTGGCATCGACTCCAACATCTGCAACACCTACGGCTGACGCTACGTCGACCGCGCCTGATACGTCATCCCAACCTGCAGTGGCGCCTAGTCCGGTTCAACCCTCGACATCTGTTGCCTCCGCTTCTATGGCTACAGCTGTGACCCCTACACCTGCGCCTGCAGCTGAAATCAAGCCTGCGGAGCAGGATTCATCTTCTCAGGCCGCTGCGGTAGCTCCGCCTGTTCAAGCTACGTCCGTTGCTGCTGTCACCTCGCAGGAGTCTGCTGCCACCGCCGCTATCGAACCTCTCGCACAATCCGTTGCAACCGGATTGGGTTGTGGTGCGGTCCAGGCCAATGGCGAGGCGACGTTTATTGCGCCTTGCGGTACGTATGGCGTGTTGATTGACTGCGATGGGGGACAATGTCGTCCCATGCACACCGTTCACATCAAAAGCGACGAATGAGCTTTCTTGTTGCACAGGGCGCCACACTCGCTTTCAGTTGATGTGGTGTGAGCCAATATGGCTCGCGAATTGATTTACGGGCAGTCTTGTATGCGATGCCTCGCCAAACAAAAAAAGCCGGCCACCAGGGCCGGCTTTTTTGAAATTTTGGTCGGGGTGACATGATTCGAACATGCGACTTCTACGTCCCGAACGTAGCGCTCTACCAGGCTGAGCTACACCCCGCGGGAGCCGCGTATCTTAACGGTCCTAAGTGACCTTGGCAACAGGCATGGGTGGGCGCCGGTGGTGGAATTTCTGCCTGTAGTTGGGCAGGGGAAAGGGGGGTATCTGTTAAAGTAACGGGCTGCCGTTGCCCGGCGCTTTCCACTGCCAACGAGGATTCCATGGCGCTAACCCAGGCCCGCACCATGCCCGGCGTGCTCGAGCTGTTGCCGCTCGACCAGATTGCTTTCCAGCGCATGCTCGACGTGATCCGTCGCAACTACGAGCGCTTCGGTTTCCTGCCGGTGGAGACGCCGGTGATTGAGTATTCGGATGTGTTGCTGACCAAGACCGGCGGGGAGACGGAGCGGCAGGTGTATTTCGTGCAGTCGACCGGCGCGCTGGAGCAGGGCGAGAAGCCGGAGCTGGCCTTGCGCTTCGACCTGACCGTACCGCTCGCCCGCTATGTGGCCGAGCACGAGCACGATCTCAACTTCCCCTTCCGCCGCTACCAGATGCAGCGCGTCTACCGCGGCGAGCGTGCGCAGCGCGGACGGTTCCGTGAGTTCTACCAGTGCGACGTCGACGTGATCGGCAAGGACAGCTTGTCGGTTCGCTATGACGCCGAAGTGCCGGCGGTGATCTACAGCGTGTTCCGCGAGCTGAACATCGGCGCGTTCACCATCCAGCTGAACAACCGTAAGTTGATGCGCGGTTTCTTCGAGAGCCTGGGTGTGGTGGATGCGGAGCAGCAGACGCTGGTGCTGCGCGAGGTGGACAAGCTGGACAAGCGTGGCGCCGATTACGTGCGCGACACCTTGACCGGCGAGGCGTTCGGTCTCAGTGCGGAAGTGGCGCAGAAGGTGCTGGATTTCGTGCAGGTGCGTTCCACCTCGTTACAGGATGCGTTCGACAAGCTCGATGCGCTGGGCGCCGGTCCTGACGCGATGGAGCAGGGGCGTGCCGAGCTGAAAGAAGTGCTGGGCCTGATTCGCGATTTCGGGGTGCCGGAAACGCATTACGCGCTCAACCTGTCGATCGCGCGCGGTCTGGATTACTACACGGGCACGGTTTACGAGACCACGCTCAACGATCACCCGCAGATCGGCTCGATCTGTTCGGGTGGGCGCTATGAGAACCTGGCCGGGCAGTACACCAAGTCGCACTTGCCGGGCGTGGGTATTTCCATCGGCCTCACGCGCCTTTACTGGCAGCTGCGGGATGCCGGCCTGATCAACACGGCGCGCAGCACGGTGGATGTGCTGGTCACACAGATGGACGCCGCGCAGTTGCCGGCGTATCTGGCGTTGGCGAATGAGTTGCGCACGGCTGGCATCGCCACCGAAGTGGTGCTGGAGGGCGGCAAGCTGGGCAGGCAGTTCAAGTATGCGGACCGCGCTGGTATTCGCTTTGTGATCGTGCTGGGAGAGGACGAGCTGGCGAAGGGCGTGGTGACGGTGAAGGATCTGCGACGCGAGGATCAGTTTGAAGTGGCGCGCACGGAATTGGTGAAGACGCTGCGGGTGGAATTGGAGCAAGCGGCGGTGATGGGATGAGGGTTTAGCTGCCTCAGCCTTCCTTGTGCCGTCATTCCCGCGAAAGCGGGAATCCATCTTCGCCTTTGCATCAGAGCAAAATGGATTCCCGCTTTCGCGGGAATGACGGACCTGAGGGGGGCGTGAAGCACCGCACTGCAATGCGGCTCACGGATGAAGAAGGGGAGCATGGATGGCTTTAAAGCAACCCGCCGTTTACATCATGGCTAGCCATGGGCGCGGCACTCTTTATATCGGAGTGACAGGAAGTCTTAAGTTCCGCGTATGGCAACACCGCGAAGGCTTGGTTGAAGGATTTACAAAACGGTATGGCGTGAAATGTCTAGTCTGGTTTGAAAATCATCCAGACTTTCCTTCGGCAATCACTCGCGAAAAACAACTAAAAAAATGGACTCGCGCATGGAAGCTTCAACTGATCGAGACCGCCAACCCCACATGGCGTGATCTCTGGGAAAATCTGCAGGATTGACTCGTGGTTTCCCGCTTTAAAAGTGAACATCGACAACACGTTGGAGCCTTTGTGAACCAAACCATTCTCCTCGACGGTAACAGCCTCAGCCGCCAGCAACTCGTCGCGGTGGCGCGTCATGGTTACGGTGTACGACTGGATGCCGAGCAGCTCACGCGTGTGCGGCGCACGGCGGATTTTCTGGCGGAGAAGGTGAGCTGCGGCGAGCCGATTTACGGCGTTACCACCGGCTTCGGCAGCAATGCGGACAAGTTGCTGGGTGCGTATCGCTTGCGCGATGAATTGCCCGGCGGCAATCCGCACAAGCCGGAGGGCACCTTGCTGGAGGAGTTGCAGCACAACCTCATCACCACGCATGCCGTGTGCGTGGGCAAGCCGTTTTCGGCCGAGGTGGTGCGCGCGTTGCTGGTGATCCGCATCAATACGCTGATGCGCGGCCATTCCGGCATTCGTGTCGAGACGCTTGAGGCGCTGACGGAATTGCTCAACCGCGATGTGATTCCGGTGGTGCCCGAGAAAGGTTCCGTCGGCGCGAGTGGTGATCTGGCGCCGCTTTCGCATCTGGCGATCGTGCTGCTCGGTGGCGGCGAAGCGTTCTACAAAGGCGAGCGTTTGCCGGGTGCGGAAGCGCTGCAGCGCGCGGGCCTGAAGCCCATCCGCCTTTCCTTCAAGGAAGGTCTGGCGCTCAACAATGGCACGGCGCAAATGCTGGCGACCGCCGCGCTGGCGCTCGATACGCTGGAATACCTGATCAATCTGGCCGATCTCGCCGCATCGATGACGCTGGATGCTTTCGCGGGACGCAGTGGCGCCTTGCGTCCGGAAGTGCATGCGCTGCGTCCGCATCCCGGGCAAGTGCAGGCGGCCGATCACGTACGCGACCTGCTTACGGGTTCCACCCTGGTCGACATTCCGTATCACTTGGTGCCGCGTTTTCGCCCATGGAGTGCCGATGCATGGAGTACGCCGGACGATCAGGCGCTCAGTTTCGATATCGGTTGGGATTGGGTGCCGGCCAATCAGCGTCACGGCCGCGAAGCGTTTTATAGCCGCTTCTTGCCGTTCAAGGGCGGCAAGAAGCATCAGCCGCAGGATGCGTATTGCCTGCGCTGCATGCCGCAAGTGCATGGCGCGGTGCGTGATGCCTGGGCGCAGGCATGTCGCGTCATCGACATCGAATTGAATGCGGTTACCGACAATCCGCTGATCTTTCCCGACAACACCGATGCTCAGCACATCGAAGAGCAGGTGATTTCAGCGGGCCACTTCCATGGCATGCCGTTGGCGTTGGCGATGAGTTACGTGAAGGCGGCGATTCCGGTGCTCGCTTCGATCTCCGAACGTCGCCTCAACAAACTGGTTGACCCGGCCACTAACGACGGCTTGCCGGCCTTCCTGACCGGCAATGAAGACGGCACCGATTCCGGTTTCATGATCGTGCAGTACACGGCGGCGGCGCTGGTGAATGATCTGGCCACGCGTGCGCATCCGGCCAGCGTGTATTCGGTGCCGACCAGCGCGAACGCCGAGGACCACGTTTCCATGGGCGCCAACGAAGCGCGTCACGTGCTGGAGATGACGGAAGACCTGAGCCACGTGCTGGCGCTGGAGCTTTACACCGCCGCCCAGGCGCTGGATTACCGCCAGGAAATGCTCAACGCGGCGCGTCGCCTTGCCGCGCGTGGCGATTGGCAGGCCTTGGCTTCCAAGGTGAACAACGCGCCGCGCGAAGACCATGCGCATTACGCGCAATTTGTAGAAGAGGTAAAGCAACTTACCGCTGCTCTGGCCGAAGTGGGCGAGTTCCATGCCGGTGAAGCGGTGCGCAAGGCGTATGAAACCTTGCGCGGCAAGATCAGCTTCATCCATCGCGACCGTGCGATGGATGGCGATGTGCGCACTATCTGCGAACTGGTGCAGCAGCGCGCGTTCGCGGGCGTTTAAATGCTTGCGTAGCGTCGTTGGGCTGCTCGCAACAACTGGCGTGCAGCCCAGGCCAGCCACAACAGAATCAGCACGATCAGCAGCTTCTGCATCAAGCCATGCGGAAGCGTGGGCATAAAGGTCTGCAGCCACAGTGCCGCCGTAGCCGGCCACGCGAGCGATACGCCGAGATAACGGCCTGCGCGTAAGCGCGAGTCGCGGCGCCAGCGGCTGGAAAGCAACAACATGCCAAAATTCAGCGTCAGAAACGTGCACTGTGCGGCCAGGCCGTGAATCAACGCGGCGAGACTTTCATGGCGTGTGCCTTTGAATAGTTCGGTGACGGCCACCACGGGCAGCAACAGCCCGGGTATGGTGAACAGCGCGAGTGCCAAACCGCTGCGCAGTGGAGTTGCTGTGGCGCGGTAGCTGCCAACTGCAAAGAAGATCAGTGCAACGCCCATAAGGTAATACGTCATGCGCACGTACACACCGCCCGGGCCGGTGAGATAGATGCTTAGCGGCACATGGATAGGGTCTAGATCCGTGCGCCAGAACTGGGCGGCGCCGCAGATCGCGGCAAAGGCGAGGACTGCAAAGGTCATCAGGTAAGCCGCAGAGCGTATCGATGGGGAAATCCCATGGTTCATAACGGTTCCGTGTCACGGCGTAGGCGCCTGGCACCACATGATACGTGGCACGAAGCGGCGTAGGCTGGGATGACAATCCCAGCTCTCAATGGCGTGTATCCCAGCCAGCTTGCACGCGCCGCGGCGCCCGACTACAATGCGCCACACTGTATTAATGCGTTAGCACATTATGAAGCGCCGATCGATCGATCCCGAAACCCCGGAAGAGTCCGCCAGGCTCAGCTTGTGCCGCGCCTTGCTCTCGTTGAAGAACGTGGAGGAAATGAACGCCTTCCTCAACGATCTGTGCACGCCCGCCGAGCTGGAAGTGCTGGTGGATCGCTGGCGGGTGGTGCCGTATCTGCTGGAAGGGGTGTCCTACCGCGAGATTCACGACCGCACGGCGGTGAGCATCACCACCATCGGCCGCGTCGCGCGCTATCTCAACCAGGGTAGCGGCGGCTATCTCGCCGCGGCGGCGCGTGCGACGCGTGCGCGTGCGGCGGCGAAAAGGGCACGCGCATGAAGCCGCGGGATCGTTTGCGTATCGCCATGCAGAAATCCGGCCGGCTGACCGAGCCGGCGCTGGATCTGCTCAATCGCTGCGGGCTCACTTTTCGCCAGAGCCGCGACAAGCTGTTCTGTTTTGGCGAGGGCGAGCCGGTCGATCTCTTGCTGGTGCGCGATGACGACATTCCCGGATTGATCGCCCAAGGCGTCTGCGATCTGGGCATCGTCGGCCGCAACGTACTTAACGAATTCAAGGGTATTGCCGGCGATGGCGCCGCGACGCTGACGGAATGGCGTTCGCTGGGATTCGGTCGCTGCCGTCTTTCCATTGCGGTACCGCAGGACGTGGCCTATGACGGCCCGAATGATCTTGCCGGTATGCGCATCGCCACCTCGTATCCGGGCCTGCTTGGCGCGTGGCTCCGGGAGCAGCGGGTGGATGCCAGCATCATTACGCTCGCCGGTTCAGTCGAAATCGCACCCAAGCTCGGTACCGCCGACGTGATCTGCGATCTGGTGCAGAGCGGCGGCACACTGGTGGCCAATCAGCTGCGTGAAACGGAGGTCTTGCTGCAAAGCGAAGCCGTACTCGCGGGGCCGGAAGTGCTGCCCATCGACGAGCGCGGCGACATGATCGAGCTGCTGCTCAAGCGCCTGGATGGCGTGATCCAGGTGCGTGAATCACGCCTGCTGCTGCTGCAGACCTCGCGCAACACGCTCGATGCGGTCACGCGCCTGTTGCCGGGTGGTCCGCAACCCACCTTGCTGCCGGTGGCGGGCCAGCCCGATCAGCTGATGTTGCAGGCGCTGTGCGCTGGCGAAGTGAGCTGGCGGCAACTGGAAGAAATCAAGAAGGCCGGCGCGCGCGAAATGTTCGTGCTGCCGGTCGAGAAGATGCTTGCGTGAGACGTTCGGCATGAAGCGAATCGATTGGAACACCTTGAACGATGCCGAGCGTAGTGACGCTTTGGCGCGCCCCGCCCAATCACGTGCGGAAGAACTGCGCCACGGCGTGGAACGCATCATTGCGGAAGTGCGTGCCAAGGGTGATACGGCATTGCGCGAGCTTTCCGCGCGTTATGACCGTTGCACGCTGGATGCCATCGAAGTCAGCGATGCGGAATTTGCCGCTGCCGAGGCCAAGCTGGCGCCAGAACTGAAAGCCGCCATCCGCGAAGCAGCAGCCCGCATCGAAGCGTTCCATACCGCCGCTGCACCGCAGCCGGTCGGCGTGAATACCGCTGTTGGCGTGCGCGTGGAGCGCATTCTTCGCCCGATCAGCCGTGTCGGTTTGTATGTGCCGGCTGGCAGCGCGCCGTTGCCTTCCACGGCATTGATGCTGGGTGTGCCGGCGCGTATCGCGGGTTGCCGAGAAGTGGTGCTGTGCTCGCCGGCGCGTGCGGATGGCTCGTGCGATGAAGCGGTGTTGTTCACGGCGCGTCTCGTGGGCGTGCATCGCGTATTCAAACTCGGCGGTGCGCAGGCGATCGCGGCGATGGCGTATGGCACGGAAAGCGTGCCACGTTGCGACAAGCTGTTCGGTCCGGGCAATGCGTGGGTGACCGAGGCGAAGCTGCAGGTGTCATCCGATCCCAACGGCGCAGCGATCGACATGCCCGCCGGGCCGTCTGAAGTGCTGGTGGTTGCCGATGCCGAGGCCAATCCCGTGTTCGTCGCGGCGGATTTGCTGTCGCAGGCGGAGCACGGGCCGGATTCGCAAGTGGTGCTGGTCAGCCCGTCTGCCGCGTTGCTCGACAAAGTGGCCGCGGAAGTGGATCGCCAATGCGCGCAGTTGCCGCGCGGTGCCATTGCCGAGCAGGCGTTGGCGCAAAGCCGTTTGATTGAAGTGCAGTCGCTGGCGCAAGCGGTGGAAGTCAGCAATCGCTACGCACCGGAACATTTGATCCTGCAAGTGAATAACGCACGCGAACTGGTGGCCAGTATTGAAAGCGCAGGTTCCATTTTTGTCGGTGCATGGACGCCCGAATCGGTGGGCGATTACTGCAGCGGCAGCAACCATGTATTACCAACCTACGGCTATGCGCGCAGCTACAGCGGTGTCTCGGTGGCCAGTTATCTGAAACAGATCACGGTGCAGGAACTGGATCCCAACGGCTTGCGCGCAATCGGTCCGTGCACGGCCATTCTGGCGGAAGCGGAGCAGCTTGAAGCGCATCGCCGCGCCGTCACCCTTCGGCTCGCCGCGCTGGGGACACGTCTATGAGCGTTCTCGATCTGGCACGGCCGGAAATCCGCACACTGCAGCCGTATTCGTCCGCGCGCATGGAAGCAAGCGGCGGGCAGATCATGCTCAATGCCAACGAATCGGCATGGGAGCCGGTGGGTGAAGCCGGTGCGGGCTGTAATCGCTACCCCGATCCGCAGCCGCAAGCGTTGCTGCAGGCGCTGGCCACGCTGTATGGCGTGCAGCGCGAGCAGTTGTTCGTGGGGCGCGGCAGTGACGAAGCGATCGATCTGCTGGTTCGCGCCTTCTGTCGCGCCGGGCAGGATGCCATCGTGATCCAGCCGCCGACGTTCGGCATGTATGCGGTCAGCGCGCGCATCCAAAACGCGGCAGTCATCGAAGTGCCGCTGGCGGAGAATTTCAGTCTCGATATGCCGGCATTGCTCGCCGCGATCACGCCAGCGGTAAAGCTGGTGTTTCTGTGCACGCCGAACAATCCCAGCGGCAAGTCGATATCGCTCGCGGAGATCGAGCACGTGGCGCAGGTGCTGGTCGGCCGTGCTTTGCTGGTGGTGGACGAGGCGTATATCGAGTTCTCCGATCAATCCAGCGCCATGGCGTTGATCAGCCGCTATGAACATCTGGCCGTGCTGCGCACCTTGTCCAAGGCGTGGGCGCTGGCCGGCGCGCGCATCGGCACGCTGGTGGCAAGTCCGGATGTGATTGGCTTGATTCGCCGCATCATGCCGCCGTATCCGCTGCCGTTGCCGTGTGTGGCGGCGGCGCTCGCTGCGCTCTCGCCATCAGGGCAGGCTGCGGCGCGTGCGCATATTGCGATAGTGCGTGAGCAGCGCGCCTTTATGCGCCGCTCGTTGGTGGCGTTGCCTGGCGTGCGGGAGGTGCTGCCTTCCGACGCCAATTTCCTGGCGGTGCGCTTCGATGATGCGGGCGAGGTTTACAAGCGTTTGCTGCATGCCGGTATCGTCGTGCGCGATGTGCGCCGTTATCCCAAGCTGCAGGATGCGTTGCGCATCACCATCGGCACGCCCGAGGAAAACGCGCGGGTGCTAGCTCTTTTGAATAGCCCGGCCGTGGATGATCGGGGTTTTGCCCATGGACTGGCATAAGGTAACGCCATGAGCCGCAAGATTCTTTTTATTGACCGCGACGGTTGCCTCATCGAGGAACCGGCTGACGAGCAGATCGACAGTTACGAAAAGCTCGCGCTTTTGCCAGGCGTTATCGCCGCCCTGCAACGCATCGTTGCGGCCGGCTACGAACTGGTGATGGTGACCAACCAGGATGGCCTGGGCACGGACAGCTTTCCGCAAACGCATTTCGATGGTCCGCATGATCTGTTGATGCGCATCCTGGCCTCTCAGGGTGTGCGTTTTCGCGAAGTGCTGATCGACCGCAGTTTCCCGCACGAGGGGCTGGATACGCGCAAGCCGGGCATCGGCATGATGCGCGACTATCTGGCCGATGACGGCTGGACGCGTGCCGAATCGGCGATGGTGGGCGACCGCGAAACGGATCTGCTGTTTGCCGCCAACATGGGCGTGCGCGGGTTTCGCGTGGGGCCGCACGGCATCAGCTGGGAAGCGGTTGCGCACCAATTGCTCGATAGACCCCGTGTTGCGGAAGTCGTGCGCAATACCAAGGAAACGCGCATCAAGGTGCGCGTGGATCTGGATGCGCAGACCGAACCGGCAGCGCATACGGGGCTGGGTTTCTTTGACCACATGCTGGAACAGATCGGCAAGCACGGCGGCTTTGCGTTGAGTCTGCAATGCGATGGGGATACCAAGGTGGACGAACACCACACCATCGAAGATTGCGGCCTTGCGCTGGGGCAGGCGTTGCGTGCAGCGCTGGGCGACAAACGCGGTATCGGGCGTTACGGTTTCACGTTGCCGATGGACGAAGCGTTGGCCAGCGCTGCGTTGGATCTTTCAGGGCGACCGTATTTCGTGTTCGAAGGTCAGTTTCCGCGGGAGCGTGTTGGCGAGGTACCCACGGAATTGGTGCCGCATTTTTTCCGCTCACTGTGCGATACGCTCGGCGCCAATCTGCACCTGCGCGTGCAGGGCGAGAACGCGCACCACATGGTGGAAGCCTGCTTCAAAGTGACGGCGCGCGCCTTGCGCCAGGCGGTCCGGCGCGAAGGCGACGAATTGCCGAGCACGAAAGGAGCACTGTAATGAGCGTGGTCCTGGTCGATGCCGGGGGCACCAACATCGGTTCCGTGCGCTATGCCTTGCAGCGCCTTGGCGTGGATGCCGCGTTGACGGCGGATGCGGAAAGCATTCGCTGCGCAGACAAGGTCATTCTTCCGGGCGTAGGCGCGGCCAAGCCGGGCATGGCGCGGTTGCAGGAGCTGGGCCTGGTAGATGTGATTCGTTCGCTGACGCAGCCGGTGCTGGGCGTGTGCCTGGGCATGCAGTTGCTGTGTGAGCATTCCGAGGAAAGCGATACGCCGTGCCTGGGTGTGGTCCCCGCTACCGTGCATAAGTTCGAGGAAACGCCGGAGCTGTGCGTGCCGCATATGGGGTGGAATCGGTTGTCGCCGATCGGCAGCCATCCCCTGTTGAAGAACCTGGCAGAGGGTGATTGGGCTTACTTCGTGCACAGCTATGCGGTGCCGGTGGGTGGTTACACCCTGGTGAGCAGCGATTACGGCGGTGCGTTTTCAGCGGTGATTGCGAGCGGGAATTTTCATGGGATGCAGTTTCATCCAGAGCGCTCGGCACAGGTTGGGGCGAAGTTGTTGAAGAATTTTCTTGAGCTTTGATGTGGCCGGAAGGTTCATGAGTACAGGAAGGCCGTCATTCCCGCGAAAGCGGGAATCCATTTTCAAGGATGCATCAGAGCAAAATGGATTCCCGCTTTCGCGGGAATGACGGCCGGGCAAGATTGAGTATTGCAGGTCAAGCGTGAGCGTCTGTTTGCACGGTAAAAGAGCTAATCAGCATGAGCTTTGAAGTCATCCCAGCCATCGACCTTCGCGGCGGCCAAGTCGTTCGCCTGAGACAAGGCGACTACGCGCAAGAGACGCAATACGCCTCGTCGCCCGGTGACCTGGCGGCGAAATATGCGCAAGCCGGTGCACGTTGGCTGCACGTGGTGGACCTCGATGGTGCGCGCGCTGGCAATCTGGCCAATCTTTCGGTGATCGAAGCGTTGGTGAAGGCCGGTATGCACGTGCAAGCCGGCGGCGGCGTGCGCACCGAAGATGACGTGCGAGGCCTTTTCAATGCCGGTGTCACTCGCGTCGTAGTCGGCAGCGTTGCCATTCGCGAGCCGGAACGCGTGGCGGAATGGTTGGATAAGCACGGTGCGGAGCGCTTCACCATCGCCTTGGACACGCGTCGTCGCGATAACGTCTGGACGTTGCCAAGCGCAGGTTGGACCGAAGACGAAGCGCGCACCCTGGACGAACTGGCGCCGTGGTACGCCGCGCGCGGTGCGTGTCATCTGTTGTGCACGGACATCGAGCGCGATGGCATGCTGGCGGGCTTCAATCTGGAACTTTACCGCCACCTGGCGCAAACGGTTCCACAGCTGGCAGTGCAAGCTTCGGGTGGGGTGCGTTCGCTGGACGATATCCGCGCGGCGCGCGATGCTGGCGCGCGTGGCGTGATTCTTGGGCGCGCCTTGCTGGAAGGGCGTTTTACCTTGGAGGACGCCTTGGCATGTTGAGCCGTCGCATCATTCCCTGCCTGGACGTACGCGACGGCAAAGTCGTCAAAGGCGTGCGGTTTCGCGATCACGTGGTGATGGGCGAGATTGTCGAGCTGGCCTTGCGCTATCGCGACGAAGGCGCTGACGAGCTGGTGTTCTACGACATCACCGCAAGTCCCGAAGGGCGTAGCGTGGATCGTGGTTGGGTAGAGCGTGTAGCGCGCGAGATCGATATTCCGTTCTGCGTGGCGGGCGGCATTCGCTCGGTCACGGATGCGCGCGAAGTGTTGCATGCCGGTGCGGACAAGGTATCGATCAACTCGCCCGCGTTGGAACGCCCTGAACTGATCGATGAACTGGCCGATGCCTTTGGCGTGCAGTGCGTGGTGGTTGGCATCGATTCCATGCGCGATGCGGATGGTGAATGGCGCGTACGCCAGTACACCGGTGATCCATCCAAGACGCGTTCGCTGGCGCGGCGTACCTTGGACTGGATGGCCGAAGCGCAACGTCGCGGCGCGGGTGAGATCGTGCTCAATTGCATGGATACCGACGGCGTGCGCCAGGGCTACGACCTGGTGCAACTGGCCGCGGCGCGCAAAGTGTGCACCGTGCCGCTGATCGCGTCCGGCGGCGCCGGCGACAGGGAGCATTTTCGCGACGCATTCACGCAGGCTCGTGTTGATGGTGCCTTGGCGGCCAGCGTTTTCCATAGCGGCGCCATCGCCATTCCCCAGCTCAAGCAGTATTTGCAGCAGGAAGGCATCGTCATCCGATTGCAAGAGACAGCCAGCCATGAGTGAGATAGTCAACGGTTTCGATGCGCTTGATCTGAGCCAGATCGATTGGGAGAAATCGGATGGGCTGGTGCCCGCCATCGTGCAGCATTGGCTGACCGGCGAGGTGTTGATGCTCGGCTATATGGATGAGAAAGCCCTGGCGCTCACGCAGACCAGTAGCAAGGTGACCTTCTACAGCCGCAGCAAGCAACGCCTGTGGACCAAGGGCGAAAGCTCGGGCCACGTGCTGCATTTGAAATCGATCCGCGTGGATTGCGATGGCGATACCTTGCTGGTGATGGCCGATCCGCATGGACCCACCTGCCACCTTGGCACACGCAGTTGTTTCGGCAATGAGGTGCGTCCGCCGCTGGGTTTTCTGGCGCAACTGGATGCTTTGGTGGAGAGCCGCAAGAACCAGATGCCCGAAGGCAGCTACACCACGAAGTTGTTCGATAGCGGCACGCGGCGGATCGCGCAGAAGGTGGGCGAGGAAGGCGTGGAGACGGCGCTTGCCGCTGTCGCGCAGGGTGAAGAGGAGTTGCTAGGCGAAGCGGCTGACCTGGTGTTTCATCTCACCGTGTTGCTGCGTGCGCGGGGATTCGGGCTTGCCGATGTGGCGCAGGTGTTGGTGGAGCGACATGGGTAAGATTTAGCCGCGTAGGCTGGGACGAAATCCAAGCGTGTGGCATTTCTTCCCGGCCATGGGGTTACATGGATCACTGCGTCGCCGCGCTTGCACCACCCGTTGATGGCGACGGTGGCACGAACGGTATCGCCGGTCCTGGCGTCACCTCCTTGCGCCACGCGGCAAGCTGTTGCGCAATGCCTGCACCAACGTCGATCTGTGGCTCGGAAGGCGTGAGCTTGTCCTGTTGCTCCCAGTTGGAAATATCGTGCTTGGCAAGCTGGAAGGCATCGACGAAATCATCGGTCTTGTTCAGCGCATCCACCAACCACGCTTTGCCGAAGTAGGTGATATCGGAATCGCTACCGCAACCGAATGAGCTGCGGTCCGTGCGCGCGGCGGTCAGCACCAGCGTGCCGGCATTGCGCAGCTCGGGCACGAAGCCGCCGGAATAGCAGGCGTTCACCACCACCACCTTCCATTTGAACGGACGCTTTTTCAGTATGCCGGCGAGGTCGGGCGCGCCGATCTGGTCCAGCGGCAGCGGGTCCATGTCGACCAGCAGGTTGTGGTCTTCATCGCCGTGCGAGGTCATGTACAGCACCAGGATGTCCTGGTCCGGTTTCATCACGGTGGAAAGCTGATCAAGCGTGGCTTCGAGATTGCTCCAGCTCGCCAGCGGATGCGATTGCAGGGTGGCTGGGTTGTTTTCCAGCACCAGCGCGTGCGCGGTGGGGCCGAAGCGCTGCGTGAACAGTTGGGCGGCGTATTCGGCTTCGTTGCGGAACACGTCCTCACCGCCGTCCCCGGCGAAGGCGACCAAGTAAAGATTGGTTTTGTCCGGCACGCGCGGCGACAGTTTCGAGACGGCCTGGCTGACCAGGTTCGACTGCGAGTAGATCACCTGTTCCGGCGAAGGGCCTTGGCTGGGCCAGTTGTCGTTGCCGTCGTTGTCATCGGCATCGGTACTGGACGAGGAAGATGCTGGCGAGGCACTGCTGTTAGCAGCTACGTCAGGTGCTTCCTGATTCGGCGGCGAACGGTGGCCGGCCACCAGCAACATCACCAGCACACCGGCGGTAAAGGAGAGCAGGGCAGTCAGTAGGGTGCGCATGCGCATGGCGGGTTCACGCTCAGGGCTGGATGGCGTCGAAGCTGGCGTAGGCCGGGTGCTTGGGCTGGGGCGGCACCTCCAGCGGCGGTCGCAGCAGCCAGCCGGTATGCAGGCCGGCGGCGCGTGCGGCGTCCAGTTCCTGCTCGATGTCGGACAGGAACAAGACGTGTTCGGGCCGCTCGCCGATCGCTTCCACGATGCGCTGATAGGAGATCTGCTCGCGCTTGGGACCGGTCTCGGTGTCGAAGTAGCCGGAAAACAGCGGCGTGAGATCGCCGGATTCGCTGTAGCGGAAGAACAGCTTCTGCGCCTGCACGGAGCCTGAGGAATACACGTAAAGGTGCAGTCCTTCGCCGCGCCAGGCATGCAGGCGCGCAGCCACTTCCGGATACATGTGGGCGCGGTATTCGCCCGATTCGTAACCTTCCCGCCAGATCATGCCCTGCAGGGCCTTGAGGGCGGTGGATTTGCGGTCTTCGTCGATCCAGCGCAGCAGCAGCTCGATGATCTCCTGCCGCGGCGCCTCGACAATGCCGGCTTCTTTGGCCGCTTCGTGCAGCCAGTGCTGCACGTCGGGTGTGTCGCCATGCGTTTCCACGTAGGCCGGCAGGCGCCGGCGGGCATAGGGGAACAGCACGTCCTTGACGAAGCTGATCGAGCTGGTGGTTCCTTCGATGTCGGTGACGATGGCGCGGATGGCAGTCATGGGAGCCGGCGGGGGATGGGGGCTCCCAAGCTTAGCGTGGGCTTGCGTGGGTGCAAGCGGTTGATTTCGTGGGCTGGGACGTAAATCCCAGCACGGCGAACCCGATGCGCCGGGATGTTGGGGGGGCGCCGATTAGGCTGCGGTCGCCAGTGGCTGCATCCGCGGAAATTGTTCCGCGATATCCGAGCCGGTGAAGTTGGCGACCCAGCCATCCTTGTTGGTGAACAGGCGGATCGCCACGAAGTAGGGCGACTCGCTCATGTCGAACCAATGGCGGGTGCCATCCGGTACGCCGATCAGGTCACCTTGCTCGCAAAGCACGTCATAGACCTTGCCGTCGATGTGCAGGGTGAACTGGCCCGCGCCGGCGACGAAGAAACGCACTTCGTCTTCGCTGTGCGTGTGTTCGCTCAGGAATTTCTGGCGCAGCGTGGCGCGGTCGGGGTGATCGGGCTTCAAGCTGATCACGTCGACGGATTGATAACCTTCTTCGCGCATCAGGCGATCGATGTCCGCGCGATAGGCGGCGATGACTTCGTCCTGGCTGGCGCCGGGCGCCACCGGCTGATTCGCTTCCCACTGTTCGAAACGCACGCCGACCTTGCCCAGTTCGCGGGCGATGGCGGCGTGTTCCTCATGCACGCAAAGCGGTTGCTGCGGATGGCGTTCGTCGAAAATGCGCAGGCGGCTCATGCGTTCAATCTCCTCAAGTCGAGTTCGCAGCCGAGCAGGAATTCGAGCGCCTCCAGATGGCGGCGCGCTTCGGCCATGTCATGACCCCACGTATAGATGCCGTGGCCATTGATCAAGTACGCGTGCAGCGGTTTGCCGGCGTCGATCCAGGCATCCACCTGCGCGACCAGGTCGGGCATGTGCTGCGTGTTGGGGAACACGGGAATGTTCAACACGCTTTCGTGCGTGGTGTGGCCGCGGATCGCCTTTTGCAATTCCCAGCCTTCCAGGCGGATCACGCCATCGGCGGCGAACAGGCGCGAGGCGACGCTTTGCGTACGCGAGTGGGTGTGCAGCACCGCATTCACGTCGGGCCAGCGGCGGTAGACCTGCGTGTGCAATTCGGTTTCCGCACTGGGGCGTGAGGCAGTGCCGACCGCCTTGCCTTGCATGTCCACCAGCATGATGTCGTCACGGCCGAGCTTGCCTTTGTCGCGTCCGGAGATTGTTATCGCTGCGTGATCGCTGTCCACGCGCATCGAGAAATTGCTGCTGGTGGCGGGCGTCCAGCCGTGTTGCGCAAGTTCACGCGCCGCATCGGCAATTGCGTCGGCGCGCTCGTGGAAAAGTGCGGCGGGAATGGAAGCGGGCAGGGTTTGGCTCATGGCAAATGGACGTCCAAATGAGCGGCGACTATAGCACGGCAGGAAAAGTCCGAAATGCGAGTTATTCGCGAAAAGGCTTCGGCACGATGCATGGCGTTAGGATGCGAAAAGCATCGCCGCAGTCCCCGCGGCGAACAACGTGCCATGAGGGTGGTTATGTCAGAACCAAAAGATATCGAATCACGCCGTCGTTTCCTCAAGTTTGCTGCCGGTAGTGCTGCGGCGGCGATGTTGGTAAGCGGATTGCCGCGCGTCGCGCGCGCTGATGATCTGCCGCATGTTTCCGAAGCCGATCCCACGGCCAAGGCGCTCGGTTATGTCGAAGATGCTTCGAAGACGACCAATCCCAAACATCACGCTGGCAACAGCTGCGCCAATTGCCAGTTCTACTCCGGCGCTGCGACCGGTTATGGACCGTGTCAGCTGTTCCCGGGCAAAGCGGTAGCGGCGAAAGGTTGGTGTATCTCGCACACCACCAAGCAAGCCTGAGCTTTGCTTGACGCTTCCAAGGCCGGCCTCGCGCCGGCCTTTTTGTTTGCGTACATGCGTCCATGAAAAGCGCACGCATAAAAAAACGCCTGCGCGAGGCAGGCGTTTGTAAAAAGAAACGAAGGGGTATTGCTGAAAGGTGCTTCCCGGCGCATCAGGACGAGGAGCTAACTGACCTGATGCGCCGGGTCGCGATCCGGGGCCCACTGCCAAGTGATCAACCCACGGGCCACCGATGATACTCCGGTTGACCGAAATGGGGCGGGCTGGGGCAGGAAATTTGTTTCGGCTAAAAATTTTATCTTTTCAATTCAAACGGTTAAGCTGAAAACTTCTCAATCGACATTCGCTTCATTAAAAGGCCGTTAGGTGAGCTTTCACGGCTGTTCGATGCAATTGTCGGCAGATCGCGTCAAATTGCCGACGTTTCGCCCTTTATCGAACCATTGGCGCGCTGCAGGTGACTGTGGCGAACCCCATAGGTGAAATAAATCGCAAAGCCGATCAGGGTCCAGATGACCATGAGCGCCCAGTTGTACCAGCCCATGGTGGCCAGCAGCGCCCCGCAGCTCAGCGTGCCGGCGATGCATACGAAGTGCGCCCACGGCACGCGAAAGGTGCGCGGCAGCTCCGGCGACTTGTAGCGCAGGATCAACACGCCGACGCACACGGCGGCGAAGGCGATCAGCGTGCCCATCGAGGTAAGGTCAGCCAGTACGCCAAGCGGGAACACCGCCGCGAGCACGGCGATACCGAAGCCGGTGATGAGCGTGTTCAGATGCGGCGTGCGATAGCGCGGATGGATGCGGCTGAACACCGGCGGCAGCAGGCCGTCGCGCGACATGATCATGAAGATGCGCGGCTGCGCGATGATCATCACCAGGATCACCGACGACAGACCGATCATGGCGCCTATCTCCACGATCAGGCGCAGCCAGCCGAGTTCGGGATGCACTTTGATGGCGGTGACGACCGGTTCGTCGGTGCCCAATTGGGTGTAAGGAATCAGGCCAGTCAGCACCGCGGCCATGGCTAGATACAACACAGTGCAAATCACCAGCGACACCAGCGTGCCGAACGGCAGATCGCGCTGCGGATTTTTGCACTCCTGCGCGGCGGTGGAAGTAGCCTCGAAACCGATGTACGCGAAGAACACCATGCCGGCACCGCGCATGATGCCGCCCCAGCCGTATTTGTGTCCGCCTTGCGATTCGGGGATGAAGGGATGCCAGTTGGCGGGATCGATGTAGCGATAGCCCGCCACCACCACGATCACGATCAGGCCGACTTTGAGCAGCACCATCAGGAAGTTGATGCCGGACGATTCCCGGATACCGATGTAGCAGACCCACGTGAGCGCCAGCACGATGGCCACCGCCGGCAGGTTGAACAGATTGCCGGTGGGGACGAGGTGGCCGTTGGAAAAATCGAGCGGTGCTCCGGTCAGTACGGCGGGAAGATGAAGGCCGGCGTGATCGAGCAGGCTGGTGAAATAGCCGGTCCAACTCACCGCGACGGCCGATGCGGAGATGGCGTATTCCAGCACCATGTTCCAGCCGATGAACCAGGCGACCAGTTCGCCCAGCGTGGCGTAGGCATAGGAATAGGAGCTGCCGGAAATCGGGATCAGCGTGGCGAACTCGCAATAGCACAGCGCGGTGAAGCCGCTGCAGATCGCCGCAAGAATGAAAGAGATGAGCACGGCCGGCCCTGCATTGTCGGCAGCTGCCTGACCCGTCACCACGAAAATGCCGGTGCCGATGACCGCGCCGATGCCCAATGCCGTAATGCCCCAGGGACCGAGTGTTCGCCGCAAACTCGGGCCGTGCCCGGTATCGGTATCGTCAGAAAAATCAGTTTTGCGGGCGAACAACTGTTTCAACATACGGTTCCCTGAAAGAAAGCCGGCACGGTGTGGCTCACCGTGCCGGATCAGATTTCACTTTATAACGCGGCGCGCGACCTCAGGCGGGTTCGGTGCCGTTGGCAAGATGGCTCTTGCGGCGGCCATAGAGGTAATACACCACCAGGCCGACGATGCCCCAGCCGAAAAACACCACCAGCGTCCTGGCTGGCAGGTTGACGAAAAGCAGCAGGCAACCCAGCACGGCAAGCGGGCACACCAACCACGCCAGCGGCGTGCGGAACGGGCGCTTGCGCTCCGGTTGCGTCACGCGCAGCACCATCACGCCGATGGCCACCATCATGAAGGCGAACAGCGTGCCCGAGTTGGTGATATCGGCGAGCTGGCCGACGGGATAGATGGCGCCAAACAGCGACACGAACAGGCCGGTGGTCAGCGTGATCACGTGCGGCGTGTGGAAACGCGGATGAATCTTGGAGAACGAGGCGGGGAGCAGGCCATCGCGCGCCATGGTGAAGAAGATGCGCGTCTGGCCGTACGTCATGGTGAGGATCACCGATGGCAACGCAATGCTGGCTGCCGCGCCGATCACGTCACCCCACCAGTTGTGATGCAGCACGCGCAGGGCATGTGCCAGTGCTTCCTTGCTGCATACGAGTGCCGCGGAGCCGTTGCAGGCTTCCGCCATTTCCGGCGTGCCGGGCTGCAGCATCGCACCGCCCGGACCGGTCACCGGCTGCGCACCCACCGAACCGATCGCGCCATAGCTCACCAACAAGTAATAGACAGTGCAGATGCCGAGCGAACCGATCAGGCCGATGGGAATGTTGCGGTTGGGGTTCTTGGTTTCCTCGGCGGCGGTGGATACCGCATCGAAACCGATGTAAGCGAAGACGATGGAAGCGGCCGCCCCCAGCACGCCGATACCACCCATCGGGTTGCCCCAGCCGTTGGGCGTGAAGGGATGGAAATTGGTGTCCTGCACCTTGGGCAGGGCGATGATGATGAAGACCGTCAAGGCGATGACTTTGATCAACACCAGGATCGAATTGACCTTCGCCGATTTCGAGGTGCCGATGACCAGCAGGAAAGTAACCACGGCGCCAATAAGGAAGGCCAGCAGATTGAATGCACCACCATCCATCGGACCTGCGCGCAGGAAGGCTGGCAAAGCAAGTCCGTGATTGGCAAGTAGCCCATTCATGTAGCCGGACCAGCCCACGCACACGGTGCTGGCCGCAATGGTGTACTCAAGCACCAGTGCCCAGCCGACGATCCAGGCCAGGCCTTCACCGAGTACACCGTACGTGTAGGTATAAGCGGAGCCAGCTACCGGCACCATCGATGCAAGTTCCGCGTAGGCCAGCGCGGCCAGTGCGCAGACGACGGCGGCAATCACGAACGAGACCATCATGCCGGGACCGGCTTTCTGGCCGGCTTCCGCAGTGAGCACGAAGATGCCGGTGCCGATGATCGCACCCATGCCGAGCATGGTGAGCTGGAATGCGCCAAGCTGTCGAGTGAGGGCCTTTTTTTCGGCCGTGGCGAGAATCTGATCGAGTGGCTTGACGCGTTTGAATAGCATTGAGTGGTCCCCGTGAGAACGAACTGCCTCGTTTAATCGACACCTTTAAGAATCAGCCCGCAGGCCCGAGGCATCAGCGAACCATAGCCCAGCGGAGGGCGGTGGTACAAGCTGCATTGCAGTTCAAATCACGGGGTATGAATCACTCTGGCACCGTTTTCCCGACGTCGGATGGCACTTGCGTTTTCTGCGACGACCGCCTTTTAGAACACCATGTTGAAAGCCGCCATGGGGGTCATGAATGCATCATTGTTACGTCCGGCAAAACTGAATTGCACGCCGGCGATCAGGCCGAAGCGATCATTGAAGTTGTACTCGACTGCGGGTGCGAGACTGTAGACGTTTTGCTTTGGATCGCGCCGGGAAAACGTACTCGTGTTTTCGCCGTCGCCTTGTGTGCCACTCAATTGCGAGGCCGACGTGCGGTCGTAGGCGAGATCCAGCGCGAGTGCCCATTTGGAATCGATGCTGTATTCCACGCCGGTGGAAATGCCGAACGAATTGCCCAATCGAATGCCACCGCGAAAATCTTGCGGCGTGCCGTAAGCACTTGTGCCTTTTACATCGACGCGGCTGGGAGGCAGCGAGTAGGACATCGACGCACGGAATCGCAGGGGACGGCCATTGGGCAGCCAGACGTATTGCTGCGCCAGCAGCGCGAACGAATCGACGTGCGCGCCGTTGCCGGTTGCGTTTAGCGGGTTTTCGTTGAGCTCGTCATACGCGCCCGTGGGGAAGCGGTGCGCATAGCGCACGGCCAGTGCCGGGGTGGTGCGTTGCTCGTTGTGCGCAAGCAATTGATATTGAGCACCAATAGTGGTGTCGGTGGCACCCCAGCCATCCGTGCGCATGCCGCCAGACATGGAATGTGCGGCACCGACGGAGGCCGTCAGCATGAAGCGATCGGTGACGCCGTAGAAAATCGGTGCCAACATTTGCCATTGGCGCACGCTGCGGGATTTGGGATGGCTGTCGCCGCGGTCGTCATACGCATCTGCACTCTTGTAATACATGAGATAGGGTTCGATGTTCCACATGCCCTTGGGTACTGTGTTCGGGCTAGGGGTAAGCAGCGGTCCGGTAAAGTTGATATCCGAATCGGCGGCGCTGGCTTGTGCACACCAGCCGATGGAAGCGAACAGCAATGCGAAGGTCGTAAGTTTCAGGCCAGGTCGTTTCATCGGAAAGGTCTCGGTCGAGTGGGGATAAGAAGGCGCGGTAGGTGCGCGCTGACACCCGATCGAAACTAAAGAAGGGGTCGCACTTGAACCATCGAATTACTTTTAAAATCCGCCGAGATTGTCCATTGATGAGGTGCGTGTGACTTTGCGACAGGCCTTGCGCCATTACGTGGAAACTTTTCCGGGTGATCCACACGCATTGGCGTGTTTAGATTTTCTGGAGAAAGTAGAGAACCCGTTCGATCGTGAGCATGTATCGGGACACTTCACGGGCTCGGCCTGGCTGGTGAGCCGCGATGGCGAGCGCGTGTTGTTGACGCATCACCGCAAGTTGCAGCGATGGTTGCAACTGGGTGGCCACGCCGATGGCGATAGTGATCTTGCTGCGGTGGCCTTGCGCGAAGCCGAAGAAGAATCAGGTTTGCAGGGTTTGACCGTCGAGCCCGACATTTTCGATGTCGACCGGCATTGGATACCGGAACGCAAGCATGAGCCGGGGCATTGGCATTACGACGTGCGTTACGTCGTGCACGCCGATGAGCATGAGGCGTTCGTGGTCAGCGAGGAATCGCTGGAGTTGGCGTGGATGGCCATTCGCGATATCGCTGAAGCGAATGATACGGATGAATCGCTGCGCCGTATGGCGCGCAAGTGGCTGACGCGTGGCACGTAGGTTGGGTTACCCCGCATCAAGTTCGGAGTAACCCAACCTACAAATGGGCTAACCGTAACGCGCCGGCGCCGGATTCAAATGCCCGCACGCCTTGCACGTGCGCGCCTCTTTCGACGAATAGAACCGATCGAACACCGGCGGAAAATCCGCTTCGATGCTCTGCAGGATGAAATACTCTTCATACAGCTTGTGATTGCATCGCTCGCAAAACCACAGCAAGCCATCTTTCTCGTGAGCAAGTCGGCGGCGCTCGATCACCAAGCCGACCGAGTCGGGCATACGTTGCGGCGAATGCGGTACGCGTGGCGGCAGATAGAAGATTTCGCCGGCGCGGATAGGAATGTCGCGGGCAACGCCTTCGTCCTGCACTTTCAGCACCATCTCGCCTTCGAGCTGGTAGAAGAACTCGGGGCCTTCGTCATGGTGGTAGTCGGTGCGCGCGTTAGGGCCGCCGACGATCATGATGATGAAATCGCCATCGACAATGCACTTATTGCCAACGGGCGGCTTCAGCAAGTGGCGGTGTTCGTCGATCCAGCGTTGCAGGTCGAAGGGTGGTAGCAACGACATAAGCCCGATCCGGTGGAAACCGGGCGTCACCATAACGCCGATGCGGCATTAGAGGGAAGACGCAGCGCCCGCAACCTCGCTCACCGGCAGGAATTGCAGGAACTGCCCGCCGAAAAAACTTTGCCCATAGTCGATCACCGCGCGGCGGTATTTTTCGGCAGTGAATTCCGCCACCAGATCGGTGCGTCCGATGATGCCGCCGAACAGGCGCTCAAAGCTGAGATTCTGGTTTTCGTCGGAGAGTGCGTTGGAGAGCAGCAGGGGATGTCCGGTGCTGTCTTTGCGCTGTGACAACAGCCACATGGCAATCTCGACGTTGCGGGCGGCGTTGTAGACGCGTTGTGCGTCGAGTCCGTCGATCAGATAGAAAACGTGCTTGCCGCCGTGTGCCGTGACCAGCATGTCGCCAATGCCATAGATAAAGGTGGCAACGCGATCACCCTTGAAGTGCGGATCGAGCGCCAACGCCATCGCCTTGGTGTCACGTTCATCCAGGCCGGGTAGCGGTGTGTGCTGGTCGATGGCGTGGCGTACTTGCGTTTCGGCTTCCTCGCGGCTGGCGGCCCCGCCCTTTTTCCATTCCGATGGGTTGCGTTTGTAGAGCTTGTCCATCAACAGATACAGCGCGTCGAGGTTGTTGCGCATCTCCAGGTTGGCCATGCGATTGGGATCGGACTGGATCAGCTGGCCCTTGGTGAGTTTCGCTTCGGGCACGATGTGGCCGTTGACCGGCGGCGTCGGTTTGCAGCCTGCGCAGGCCACGACACACAACGCCAACCACCATCTCACGTACTGATTCATGCTTATGCGCCTTTCCATGCGCGCATAAAAAATGCGCCGCTTGTGCCGGCGCATTGTGTTGGAGGTTTTGCTGCAACCCTATTCGGTGCCTACCTCGTGCTCGTGAAGGCGAATGCCACCTTGTTACAGGTTGGCACATGCGTGCCTGCTTGCACTCAGGGCGTCTGCGTCCAGCCAAGGCTTTGCGCGAGTGCGCGGCCGGTGCGCCGATAGCCATCAGGACTGAGGTGAATCAAGTCGCGACCCATCAGGCTTGGTTGTGCATGCGCCCAGCCATAGCTGCCGCCCTGGCCACCCATCAGGCCCTGCCAGCTCCATGCCACGCAGCCGAAGCGGTTGCCGACTTCGTGCTGGATGGTCTCGATCTGATGATGGACGCGGCTGTATGCCAGCAACGGCAAACGGCTCTGTTTACCGGCACGCAGCACGCCACGATCCGGCGGACCGACCAGCACGCACGATGCAGCGGGAAACACTTGCCGCATGTTGGTGAGTGCCTGTGCAAGCAGCGCGGCATATTTGTCCGCGTCGAAATCCGGGTCGGCGCCTTCATTGGTGCCGTATTCGAATACCACGCCGTCGTAGCTCACACCATGCAGTGTCTGTGCGATCACTTTGGGATTGGCGTTGGCCCAGCCCTTTACCGTCGCGGATGGCAGGCCGAAGACGTCGAAGCTGACATCCGGCGTTTTCACCGGATCGAGCACGAAGCCATGCAGCACCAGTTTGCCGCGGGTGACGCGCAACTTGAGCGTGGAAATGGGCTGGTCGCCACGCACCGTCAACAGCTCGCTGCTGGCGGTGCTTGCGAGATTGGCAGTGTGCGTGCTGCCATCGTCAACAACGTAGTCCACGGTGGCGCCTAGCGGTGCGCTGTAGACCATGCGTATTTGCTGCACGTTGGCCTGGCGCGAGGCATCGCGCAGGTCCAGCCACAGGTAGCTTTCCTGGCCGCCTTCCACCTCGCGGTCGGCCAGCGCAGGGCCCACGTCGACGGACGTGGATGAGGTATAGGCGATCTGCGTACTCCACGCCGAACCGATGCAGTGGGCTCGCAGTCCCTCCAGGCTGACGTTCGCGCGTCCCATCGTGGGCGGCAGGAAACGCGGCGCCACGCTCAGCCCTTTGTCGCGCAGGGCACTGATGAGCGTGGGCATGAACGGTCCGGCGGCGATGTGGCTGTCACCCCAGAACGCGATGCGGCGCGGTTGTTCGCGTGACGGTGTCAAACCAGCAATGGCATGCGGATCCAGCGGCGGTTGGTCGCGAATGGCCGGGCGTGCGAGCGCGCCGAGTTCCGCATTGCTGGGCATGGGGTTGCCGGCCATCGATACGGTTGCGGCACGGCCACCGGGAACCGGCTTGGGCGTCTGGCTGGCGCGCGGGCAAACCAGGTCGGCGACCTGGCTTGCCGCTGCTGTTTGCGCCGAGGCGGAAGGGGACAGCCATAGAACAGAAAGAGCAGCGCACCAGGCACTGACGAGGAGTGAGCGGGAAGCCTGTGCGCGCCTTGTTCTAATCATTCGGGGAGTCTGCTCCTGCCAGATGGTCGTCCAGCTTGGGTGGTGTCAGGTATGCCAGATGTTGTTGGCGCAACCAGTCCGCGTTCGAGTCATCAAACGCCGCCGCACAGTGCCAACGGTGAGATGCCGACGGGAAGCCGGTGGTTTGAACCTGCGCCTCCGGCACGGCATCCACCAGTAACGGCGTGCTGCTCATGCTTGCCCGCTCGAAGGTGGCACCCAGGCTCGACTGCTCACCGGCATATCGCCAATAGGCTTGGATGTCGCACAACGGCATCTTGTGCCAGATCGTATCGTCGTTGGCGAGTTGCGGCGCGAAGAGCTCATTGCCGAGAGAGTCGTGCGTGTTGGGCAGGTCGGTCGGTGCTTTATCGTGCTGCATGCCTTTCGCATCACGCGCCAGATGACCCGTGCTCATGATGTCGGCGATGAACGCACGCTGGCCGACAATCGTCAGATGCACGCCATCGGAGACGAAATAATCAGGCTGGTCTTCAGAGATGTCGCTCCAGCGTGCCACCACCACGTTCGGGAATTCGGGAGCGACGCGGTCGATCAGCGTGTTGTTGGCATCCATCCAGCGGCGCGGCACGCGCGTGTTGACCAGCACCACGCGCTTGCAGTCGGCCAGCATGGAAAGCATTTGGCGCAGCTGGTTTTCGGTGACGTAGCCATTGGTGCCAAGATGCAGCAACACGGCGGGGCGCAACTGGTTGCCGCTCTTGAGCGCCTGCAATTGCCGGATCATGTCGGCGGCCTGCCAGCCCACGGTGGCATGCACGTCCACGCCCGGCAGCGTGACTTTGAGCATGCGGCTGGAACCCAGCAGCACCGAATCGCCCACGGCAGTGATGTCGTTGCCCGAGAATGTTTCGGCGTCGGTGACGTCCGGCTGCACGTCGGGGGCGGGTGTAGGCACTGGCACGACCGGCTCTTTCACCGGTGCCGTGGCGGCGACAAGCGGGGTGTCAGCCAGGTTGACGGTGAGTGGCGCATATTTTTTCTTGCTGCCCTTGCCGTTATCCGTCGGTACGCTTATATGGACTGGCGTGACGGCAGCATCAAGATTCAATGCATCGCGCACGTCCTGCGCCGGGACGACATTGGCCGGCGCACGCCAAAGCACGCTGCCGGTGCCGTAGAAAATCAACGCGACGCTCGCCGCCATCAGCCATCCGCGTGCCCAGGCCTTGCGTTGACGCGAGGTCAGCCGTGCATCACGCCATACACGTTCGATGGCGCCGTGGCGGATCGGCATTTCAACAAAGCGGTAGGACAGTGCGGCGATAACCACGGTAAGCGTGATGCGGAGGATGAAGGCTTCGTTGGCGTTCATGCCGCGTAGGTCGATGCCGGGCCGGGTCAGCATGAAGACTGGCCAGTGCCACAGGTAGATGCCATACGAACGCTCACCGATCCAGCGCAGCGGGCGCACGTCCAGCCACCGGCCAAGCGCCAGTCCGGGATGCGTGGCGACAACGACCAGCACAATGCTTGCAACCGCGGCGAGCAGGAAACCCCATGGATAGAGCGTGGGCGTTTCTTCGCCCAGCGTGGCAAACAGCAAACCCATGCCGGCAAGCGCAGCCATGCCAAGCAACAGACCAAAACCGCGCGCGGCCGTGCCTGGCGATGGCGAGCGCTGCGCAGGCTCCCACAGCAAACCTGCCGCGGCGCCCAGCAGCAGCGCAAAGGCATGCGTGTCGGTACCGAAATACAGGCGCGAAGCATCGCCTTGTTCCGGATAACCCAGCTTGTGCGCCAGCAGGTACATCCAGGCGGCCGAGGCCAGACCAAGCACGATCGCGATGAAGGCGAGCTTGCGGCGCCCGGCATGCGGCAACATCAGCAGCACCAGCGGTGCCCACAGAATGTAGAACTGTTCTTCGATGGCGAGCGACCATAGATGCTGCAACAGCGGCGGACGCCCCATTGCTTCGAAGTACGAAGTGTGGGAATGCAGCAGTTCCCAATTGGTCACGTACAGAAGCGAGGCCACGGTATCCCTGCGCAGATGCGGCAGCGCATCCGATGCAACGAGTGCGGCGGCGATGACCACGGCCGCCATCATCAGCCATGCGGCGGGCAGCAGACGCTTGGCGCGGCGCCAATAGAAATGCCCAAGATCGATGCGGCCGGTGGCGGCGGCTTCCCGGGCCAGCAGTCCGGTAATCAGGAAACCGGAAATGACAAAGAAGAGATCGACGCCGAGATAGCCGCCGCGAGCCCAGCGGAAGTCGGCATGAAACAGCACGACGGCGGTCACGGCGATAGCCCGAAGGCCATCCAGTCCAGTCAGTCGCGGGGGAGCAGGTGAAGCATCGTCCGTGTGGGCGCAGTCCGTGCGCAGCCGGCATTCCATGTCCTGCGGAGGATCGGCAAACAGCATGATTTCCTTCCCTGGTGGAGACCCTGATGATGCTTAAGCATGCCCGCCGATTGTGATGGAATCGCGTCCGGTTGGGGCAAATTCCGGGCGACTCGCGGCTAGCCTGCGGTCACACTTCCAGCGTAGCCAGATCGCCTTTCTCTTCCAGCCAACTCTTGCGATCCGACGCGCGCTTCTTCGCCAGCAACATGTCCATCAGCTTGGCGGTGCCGTCGCTGTCTTCCACCGTGAGCTGCACCAGGCGGCGCGTATCGGGATGGATGGTGGATTCGCGCAGCTGCGCGGGATTCATTTCGCCCAGGCCCTTGAAGCGGGTGACGGTAACCTGGCCTTTCATCTTCTCGCGCTCGACCTTCTGCAGCATGGCCTGCTTTTCGTTTTCGTCGAGGCAATAGAACACCTGCTTGCCCACGTCCACGCGGAACAGCGGCGGCATCGCCACGAATACGTGGCCTTCGCGCACCAGCGCCGGGAAGTGACGCAGAAACAGCGCGCTGAGCAGGGTGGCGATGTGCAGGCCGTCGGAATCGGCGTCGGCCAGGATGACGACCTTGCCATAGCGCAGACCGGAGAGGTCATCCTTTCCCGGATCGCAACCAATCGCCACGGCCAGGTTGTGCACTTCTTCCGAAGCCAATACCGATGTGGATTCCACTTCCCACGTATTGAGGATCTTGCCGCGCAGCGGAAGGATGGCCTGGAACTCCTTGTCGCGCGCCTGCTTGGCGCTGCCGCCGGCCGAATCGCCTTCCACCAGGAACAGCTCGGTACGGGTGAGGTCGGTGGCGGTGCAGTCGGCCAACTTGCCGGGCAGGGCAGGGCCTTGGGTGATCTTCTTGCGCACTACCTGCTTGGCGGCTTTCAGGCGTGCGCTGGCGCGTTCGATCGCCAGCTGCGCAATGCGTTCGCCGAGATCGACGTGCTGGTTCAACCACAGGCTGAAAGCATCGTGCACCACGCTTTCCACCAGCGCGGCGGCGTTGCGCGAGGAAAGGCGTTCCTTCGTCTGGCCTGCGAATTGCGGATCCTGCAGCTTGGCCGACAGCACGAAAGCCAAGCGCTCCCACACGTCTTCCGGCGCCAGCTTCACGCCACGCGGCAGCAGATTGCGGATGTCGCAGAACTCACGTATCGCATTGGTCAGGCCGCTGCGCAGGCCGTTGACGTGCGTGCCGCCCTGCACGGTGGGAATCAGGTTGACGTAGCTTTCCTGCACCAGCTCGCCTTCCGGCAGCCAGGTGAAGGCGACATCAAGGCCTTCCGTATCGCGCGCCACGTGATGCACGAACAACTCGCTTGGCAGGCATTCGGCGCCGTCGAGTTCGCCGCGCAGGTAGTCGCGCAGACCATCTTCGTAATACCACTCGCTGACTTCGCCGCTGGCTTCGTCCACCAGCTTCACGCTGAGGCCCGCGCACAGCACCGCCTTGGCGCGCAGCAGATGCTTGAGCTTGGACAGCGAGATCTTCGGCGAGTCGAAGTATTTGGGATCGGCCCAGAAGCGCACGGTGGTGCCGGTCTTTTTCTTCGGCACCGTGCCGATGGTTTCCAGCGGCGTGGCGCGGTCGCCGTTGGCGAAGGTCATGCGGTATTCGTTGCCGTCGCGGCGGATGGTCACTTCCACCTTGTTCGACAGCGCGTTCACCACCGACACACCCACGCCGTGCAGGCCGCCGGAGAAGTTGTAGTTCTTGCCGGAGAATTTGCCGCCCGCATGCAGGCGCGTCAGGATCAGCTCGACGCCGGGGATGCCTTCTTCTGGGTGGATGTCCACCGGCATGCCGCGGCCATCGTCGCTCACTTCCACCGAGCCATCGGTATGCACGATCACTTCGATCGATTTGGCGTGGCCGGCCAGCGCCTCGTCGACCGAGTTGTCGATCACTTCCTGCGCCAGATGGTTCGGGCGCGTGGTGTCGGTGTACATGCCCGGACGGCGCTTGACGGGGTCAAGGCCGGAGAGAACTTCGATGTCGGCGGCGTTATAGCGACTGCTCATGCGGATGCTGGATACGGAGGTGAGCGCGGGAGAATGGGTGGTCAGGCCAGGGAGGTCAAGCGGTGGCTTGGTTGGCCTGATTGCGCGGGATCATAGCATTTGGGCCGACCGCCCACGGGGATGGAATCAGGCAGGCCAGCGGGCTGGTTTTGCGGCCGCGCATCCCGCATGGCATGCGGCAAGTGGATTAAAGTCATCGACTTCATCGCGCGGAAGTGGGTGCATGACGCAAGCCTGGTCAAACATGCAAGCCGAGCCGCTGGCGGAAGATGCATGGCTGTTGCGCTTCGGCGAAACCATCGGCGTCGAGGTGAATGCACGCGTGCTTGCCGCGGCGGCAAGATTGCAGGCGGAGCTTGCCGAGGTGGAATGCGTGCCTGCCTATGCGAGCCTGCTGTTGCGTTTCGATCCCGCGCGCTGGCTGGACGATGAGGGACATTTTTCCGCAGGGCGCTTGCAGGATGCCATCGACGCCGCCTTGCGATCGTCAGGCACACCCGAAACAGCGCCGCGCGAGTTGACTGTTCCCGTCCGCTATGGCGGAGAGGCGGGCGAGGATCTTGATGCGGTGGCGGCTTACGCGCGGTTGTCGCCAGAGGAAGTGATTGCCCGTCATACCAGCGTGACATATCGCGTTGCGATGCTCGGCTTTGCACCGGGGTTTCCTTACCTGCTCGGCCTCGATCCTGTGTTGGCGATGCCGCGACGAAGCGATCCGCGCATGCGGGTGCCCGCCGGTAGCGTGGCGATCGGTGGACAGCAGACCGGCATCTATCCGCAGGAGCTTCCCGGTGGCTGGCAATTGATTGGACGCACGCCGTTGCCGTTGTTCGATGTGACGGCGGAGTCGCCATCGCTGTTTCAACCTGGTGATCGCGTGCGCTTTCGTGCGATTGATGAGCGCGAGTATGAGCGTCTGCGTAGGTTGGGGTGAGCACATGCGAACCCCAACGTGTCCCCATCCTCCAAACTCAAAGTTTTCAATCGCCGAAAACTTTTTCCCGTCATTCCAGCGAAAGCTGGAATCCAGTGCCTTTCGATCTCAAAGTCGCTGGATTCCAGCTTTCGCTGGAATGACGAACATTGGATTTGTGGCGATTGAAGTGGACATGTTCGCGCTATGCATGCCACGTTGGGGTTCGGCGATGCCTTCCCCCGACCTACGAGGCCTTTTGGCAATCATGTGAGTCATGACGATTGAAGTGATCAAAGCCGGCCTGCTCACCAGCCTGCAAGATGCAGGGCGTCGCGGTTATGCCGCGCTTGGCGTGGGGCGTGCGGGTGCGATGGATAAGCCGTCATGGCGGCTCGCCAATGCGCTGGTGGGTAATGCTGGTGGCGAAGCCGCGCTGGAGATGACGCTCGGCGGTCCTACGCTGCGTTTTCATCAGGATGCGGTGATTGCGGTGACCGGTGCGATCATCGATGCGCGCGCAAATGGCCAGCCGTTGCCACTATGGACAAGCTGCTTGCTGCCTGCCGGGACCGTGTTGCGCCTCGGCGGCATGCGTCACGGCTGCCGCAGTTATCTTGCGGTGCGAGGTGGATTTGACAGCGCGCCTGTGCTCGGCAGCCGCAGCACCGATCTGCATGCGTGCATCGGCAATGCCATAAAGGCAGGCGATGTGTTGACGATAGGCGAGCACACTGTGGCGTCATGGTTTCGTTCCAGCAAGTCCATGCAGGCACTGCGCTGGGGGCTCGATCCGCAACCTTGGCTGGACTATGCACAAGCACCGCTGGCACTGATGCGCGGTCATCACTACGCGGCGCTCGACGATGCGTGGCAACGCGCGCTGTTCACGCATCGCTTTGTGGTCAGCAAGGACAGCAACCGCACGGGCAATCGCCTGGATGGCTCGCCACTGCGATTGCGCGAACCGCTCGAGTTGATATCCGAAGCCACGCTGCCCGGCACGCTGCAATTGCCGCCCTCGGGACAGCCAATTCTGTTGCTGGCCGAAGCGCCGGTCACTGGCGGCTACCCGCGCATCGGGCAGCTTGCCGCTGTTGATCTTCCGCGCCTGGCGCAGCGGCGGCCGGGCGATGCCGTATATTTCCGCGAGACCTCCATGGATGAGTCGCTGCAGCGCCTGCGCGAGCGCGAGGCATCACTGCGGCAACTGCTTCAACGCATCGAACAACGTCTGGAATCCTCATGAAACGTGCCTTCGCCAAGACCATCGATCTCAACAGCGACCTGGGCGAATCCTTCGGTGCCTGGCGCATGGGTAACGACGCGGCGCTGCTCGCCATTGTCAGCTCGGCCAACATTGCCTGCGGGTTTCATGGCGGCGATCCGGACATCATGCGTGGCACCGTGGCGATGGCGGTGGAGCATGACGTCGCTATCGGTGCACACGTATCGCTGCCCGACTTGCAGGGGTTTGGTCGTCGCGAGATGGCCATCACGCCGAACGAGGCTTACGCGCTCACGCTGTATCAGATCGGCGCCCTGCACGGATTTGCGCAGGCAGCGGGCACGCGGTTGAGCCATGTAAAACCGCACGGTGCGCTGTACAACATGGCTGCACGCGATGCAAAACTGGCGGCGGCGATCGCACGCGCGGTGCGTGATTTCGATCCCGCCTTGCGCTTGTTCGGCCTGGCAAATTCAGCGCTCGTCGATGCAGGCAAAGCCATGGGCATACCGGTGGCGGCCGAAGCGTTTGCCGATCGCCGCTATCGTGCCGACGGCACGCTGCAATCGCGGCGCGAGGCGGATGCGGTGATCCAGGAAAGCGATGAAGCCATCGCCCAGGCCATGGCGATGGCGCGCGAAGGGCAGGTGCGTGCAGTCGACGGCAGCATCATTGCCTTGCAGGCCCATACCCTGTGCGTGCACGGCGATGGTGCGCATGCGGTGGATTTTGCCCGCCAGCTGCGCGCTGCGCTGGAAGCGGCCGACATCGGCATTGCACGCCCGCATTGAAGGAGGAATCGGCATGAACTACTGGCCGCTGCTGGGCGTTGCTGTGATCGTCATCGGCTTTGCGCTTCGCTTCAATGCCGTGCCCGTGGTGGTTTGTGCGGCGCTCATCAGCGGTTTGCTGGCCGGGCTGCATCTGCCGGAACTGTTGGCGCTATTGGGCAAGAGCTTTGTGTCCTCGCGCATGCTGTTGTTGTTCGTGCTTACCTTGCCGGCAATCGGCCTGCTCGAACATGCCGGGTTGCGCGAGCACGCTCAACGATGGATGGGGCAACTGCGAGGCCTTACCCTTGCGCGCCTGCTGATCGGTTATCTATTGGTGCGCGAAGGATTGGCAATGCTGGGGCTTACCGGCGTGGCGGGCCCCGCGCAGACGGTGCGTCCGTTGCTGGCGCCGATGGGTGAGGCTGCTGCCGAAAAGATTCATCCGGGCATGAACGATGCCGACCGCGATGAGGTGCGCGCCGTCGCTGCCGCCACGGACAATATTGGCCGCTTTTTTGGCGAAGACGTGTTTATTGCCTTGGGGGCCGTGCTGTTGATCCAAGGGTTCTACGCGCAGCACGGCATTGAGCTCACGCCGCTATCCATCGCGCTGTGGGCATTGCCAACCGCCATTGCGGCGTTCGTGATTCAGTCCGTACGCATCTGGTTATTTCAGCGTCGTCTGGCACGTCGCGCTCAGGCAATGGGAACCTGAGCATGCTGCGTATTGAGTATGTGTATTGGCTGATCGCCGTTTTTCTGTTGTTCGCTGCGTGGCGCAATCTGCGCGAACGGCAGTTCGCGCGTGCTGCGTTTTGGTTGCTGTTGGGCGTGTTGTTTGCGGGTGGCGATGTGGTGCTGGCGCAGCAGCAAGCCGGTAACGCGTTACCCGCGCAGCTTGCCGGATGCATGGTGATTGCGCTTGCGTTGCTGGCGCCGCGTCTGCGTCGGCGAACGCATGCTGAAATGATCCACGACCGGGCAAAACTTGCTTCGGCAAATCGCCTTGGTCACAAGCTGTTTGTGCCGGCGTTGCTGATCCCGCTGGTGACGTTGCTGGTCGCGCTGTTCGGGGAGCATCTGACCGTCGGCGGCGTGGCATTGTTCGCCAAACCGCAGATGACACTGACCGGCCTGGCTTTGGCCTGCGTAGTGGCGTTGCTCGCCGCTGCCCGCATCGCGCGGGCGTCGCCGCGCCAGGGGCTGGCAGAAGGACGGCGATTGCTCGATGCGATTGGCTGGGCCGCCTTGCTGCCGTTGTTGCTGGCTGCGCTGGGCGAAGTATTTACGCAGAGTGGCGTAGGCGGTGATATCGCCGCGTTGGCGAGCATGCTGCTGCCGGAAGGCAATGCCTTTCTGTGCCTGTTGGTGTTTGCCTTTGGCATGGTGTTGTTCACCGTGATCATGGGCAATGCCTTTGCGGCTTTCCCGGTGATGATGGCGGGTATTGGCTTGCCGCTGCTGGTGCAACGTTATGGTGCCAACCCGGCCGTACTGGGCTCCATGGGTATGCTGTGCGGTTATTGCGGTACCTTGCTTACGCCGATGGCCGCCGACTACAACCTGGTGCCGGCCGCCTTGCTGGAGTTGCGCAACCCGTATGGCGTGATTCGCGCGCAGGCGTGGAGTGCGGCAGGTATCTTCGTGGCCACCATCATTACCATGTGGTTGCTGGTCTTCCGTTGACAGGTATTCGTAACTCCATGAGCGAACAGCCGCGCATTCTGCTGACCGGGTTCACGCCGTTCGGTGGCGAAGACATCAACCCTTCCTGGGAAGCGGTGCGTGTGCTTGATGGCAAGCTCATCGGCGGTCATCGCGTGGTATCGCGCCTGCTGCCCACGGCGTTTGCGGAATCGCAACGCGAGCTGGCGATGATGGCGGAGGAAATGGCGCCAGCCATCTTGCTTGGCGTAGGGCAGGCAGGCGGGCGAAGCAAGCTTTCCATCGAGCGCGTGGCGATCAATGTGCAGGATGCGCGCATGGCTGACAACAGCGGTACGCAGCCGGTTGACGAAACGGTGGTGGCGGAGGGACCGGCCGCTTATTTCAGTACGTTGCCGATCAAGGCGATGCTCAAAGCCTTGCTAGCCGAGAGGTTACCGGCTGAAGTGTCCAACTCAGCAGGGACCTTCGTCTGCAATCATGTGGCTTATTTAATGCTGCACCTGGCGGCGAAGCGTCCTGGCGTGCGTGCCGGGTTTATCCACATACCGTATTTGCCTTCGCAGGCGGCGCGCTTTCCGGAGGCGCCAAGCATGCGCGTGGAGGATGTGGTGCGCGCCTTGGCCATTGTGTTGGAGGTTGCCACGACGCGGCGCGAGGATGATCGCTTTGGTGCCGGTACGCTCGATTGAGGCGGTATGCGTCGTGCGCATTTGTGGGTTGGGTTACCCCCGGCTCAAGTCCGGGGTAACCCAACCTACGCGAGATGGCGATTTTATTAGAGCGGTGCGCAGTGTTTTTCCATCCATGCCAGATCCGCATCTTCCAGCAATGGGGCCAGCGCCGCGCGCACGGTGGCGTGGTAGTCGTCCAGCCAGGCGCGCTCCTCGGGGTTGAGCAGGCTGGGTTCAAGAGCGCGACGGTCGAACGGGCACAGGGTAAGGGTTTCGAACGCATAGAAATCACCGAACTCGGTCTGGTCGGCTTCAACGACTACGGCGAGATTCTCGTGGCGGATGCCGTGGCGGGCAGGCTTATATAAGCCGGGTTCGATCGACGTGATCATGCCGGGCTCAAGCGGGACCAGCGCGGCGCCGGATACTGGCGGCCGAATACCGTGCGGCCCTTCGTGCACATTCAAGAAATAACCCACCCCATGGCCGGTGCCATGGCCGTAGTCCATGCCGCTGGCCCACAGCGGTGCGCGTGCCAGCGCGTCCAGTTGCGGACCGCTGGCGCCTTTGGGAAAGCGCGCGCGGGAGAGCGCGATCATGCCTTTCATCACCAGGGTGGCGTCGCGCCGTTGTTCCGGCGTTGTCGGCCCCAAGGCAAGCACGCGCGTGATGTCAGTGGTGCCGCCCAGGTATTGGCCACCGGAATCGACCAGCAGCAAGCCATGGCGCTGCAAGCTGTTGTGCGCTTCGGGCGTGGCGCGATAGTGCGGCAGCGCGCCGTTTTCCATGTAGCCGGCGATGGTGGCGAAACTTTCGCCAACGAAGTTCGGTTGCGCGGAGCGTTCGTTGCGCAGCAGGGCATCCACGTCCAGCTCGGTTTGCGTCATGCCGGCGGCAAGCCGTTCTTCCAGGCGGCGGAAGGCACGCACCAGCGCGGCGCCGTCGCGGCGCATCACTTCGCGTATATGCGCCAGTTCGCTCTTGCTCTTGATCGCCTTGAACGCCGTGGACGGATTGGCTGCCTCGACGCGCTTCACTTCCGGCGCGACCGCTTGCAACACTTGGCTCACCACGCGACCTGGATCGAACAGCAAGGTGTCGCTGGCTTTCAATTCACTGAGCGCATCGCCCAGCGTGGCGTAATTGGCGATGCGGATGCCGTCGGCCTGCAAGGCGCCGACGACCTCATCCTTGAGCTTGTCCCGATCGACAAACAATGTGGCCCGTGCGGACACTTCGACCAACAAGTGCGCCAGAAACACCGGATTACATTCGACGTCACTGCCGCGCAGGTTGGTGAGCCAGGCGACGTCGTCGAGGCTGGAGACGAGGTGATGCGTCGCGTGCTGCTTGCGCATCGCGTTGCGCAGCTTCTCGAATTTCTCGGCGCGGGTGGTGCCGGCGTAGGTGAGCGGATGCTCGAACACTGGTGCGTGGGGCAGGGCGGGGCGGTCACGCCACACCATGCCGGGCAGATCGAGATCGACGCGCAGTGTGGCGCCCACCGCGCCTAGCAATCGTTCGATCTGCCGCTGCGTTGCCACCGAGACACTGTCGCCAGCCACCGCCACCACGTCGCCTTGATGCAGATGCTGCTGCAACCAGATCAGATGTTCCGGAGCATGCGACACGCGCTGTTTCATCAGCGCAATACCAGTGCCTGCAAGCTGTTGTTCGGCCTGCGAGAAATAGCGCGAATCGGTCCACACGCCGGCGTCCTTCGCGGTGACCAGCAGCGTGCCGGCCGAACCTGTGAAACCGGATAGCCATTCGCGCGCCTGCCAATGCGCGGGCAGGTATTCGGACAAATGCGGATCAGCGGTGGGCACAAGGCAGGCGGCGATACCTTGTTTGGCCATCGTGTCGCGCAAAGCGGCGATGCGGGCGGGGATCGGGTTGCTCATCGGCGGCAGGTGTAGGTTAGGTTGGCGCAGCGTAACCCAACAAAGACGCCATCGAAGCGATCGATCAAGAGCTTCCTGATATCGCACCGCGCATCCGCCGCGACATTCTGTCTAGCGGCGGCCACCGTTCACAGGCTAGTCACGCCTTGCTGCAGCGCGATAACATATATGAGTCGTTTCCCCAACGACACATCCCAATCAGTCCTTCTGAAGAGTCGTTCGTGAACAAGCGTTCCCTCGTCTCCGCCGCGCGCTGGTCGTGCGTAGGCATCGCTGCGCTATTGCTCAGCGGTTGCAACCTGGAACTCATGTCGCCCATGGGCGATATCGGTGCCCAGGAAAAGTCATTGATCCTGATCGCCACGGGCCTGATGTTGCTGGTCGTGGTCCCGGTCATCGCGATGACCCTGATCTTCGCCTGGCGCTATCGCGCGTCCAATACCAAGGCCACCTACGCGCCGAAATGGTCGCATTCGACCGCGATCGAAGCGGTGATATGGATCGTTCCGTGCATCATCATCGCGATCCTCGGCACGATCACCTGGCGCACCACGCACGCGCTCGATCCGTACAAGCCCCTGGCGCATGAAGCCAAGCCGCTCACCATCCAGGCCGTGTCGATGGACTGGAAATGGGTATTCATCTATCCGGAATATGGCGTAGCGAGCGTCAATGAATTGGCGCTGCCGACCAATGTGCCGGTGCATTTCGAGATCACGTCCGATTCGGTGATGAATGCGTTCTTCATCCCGCAGCTCGGCAGCCAGATCTACGCAATGGCGGGCATGGAAACGCAGCTGCATCTGATTGCGAACCAGCCGGGCACCTATGCCGGCCTGTCCAGCAATTACAGCGGCGCGGGTTTCTCGGATATGCATTTCACCGCGATCGCGACCTCGCAGCAGGGTTTCCAGGACTGGATCAACAAGGCCAAGGCCAGCCAGCTCAGCCTGGATGACCAGACCTATCACGCGCTGGCGCAACCAAGCGAGAAGGTGCCGGTGGCGTACTACACCAACGTCAAGCCCGGCCTGTTCAACGCCATCATCGGCCAGTACATGGGCGACATGAAGATGGACAAGATCGGCGACGCGCCTGCACAGGCCAGCGCCATTCCCTCGCCAAACGATCACGCCAAGGCTGCGGAGTAGGCCATGTTCGGAAAACTTTCTCTATCGGCCGTTCCTTACCATGAGCCGATCATCATGGGCACGCTGTTGATGGTGTGCCTGGGCGGTGCGGCGCTGCTTGGCTGGGTCACGCTCCAGCGCAAGTGGGGTTATCTGTGGAGCGAATGGTTCACCACCGTCGACCACAAGCGCATCGGCATCATGTACGTGATCCTCGCGCTGGTGATGCTGCTGCGCGGCTTTGCCGACGCCATCATGATGCGTGCCCAGCAGGCGATCGCCTCGGCGGACGCAGCGGGCTATTTGCCACCGCATCACTACGATCAGATCTTCACCGCGCACGGCGTGATCATGATCTTCTTCGTGGCCATGCCGTTCGTGGTGGGCCTGATGAACCTGGTGGTGCCGCTGCAGATCGGCGCGCGCGACGTGGCCTATCCGTTCCTGAACTCGCTCAGCTACTGGCTCACCGCGTCGGGCGTGGTGCTGGTGATGATCTCGATGTTCGTGGGCGATTTCGCTGCCACCGGCTGGCTGGCGTATCCGCCGCTGTCGGAATTGAAATTCAGTCCAACCGTTGGCGTGGATTACTACATCTGGGCGCTGCAGCTATCCGGCTTAGGTACCACGCTTAGCGGCATCAACTTCATCGTCACCATCCTGCGCATGCGCACGCCGGGCATGAAGATGATGCAGATGCCGGTGTTCACCTGGACGGCGCTGGTCACCAACATCCTGATCGTGGCGGCGTTCCCGATCCTGACGGTGGCGCTGGCGCTGCTGGCGGCCGATCGCTATCTGGACATGCACTTCTTCACCAACGAGCTTGGCGGCAACGCCATGCTGTACATCAACCTGATCTGGATCTGGGGTCACCCGGAGGTGTACATCCTGATCCTGCCGTGCTTCGGCGTGTTCTCCGAAGTCGTGGCTACGTTCTGCGGAAAGCCACTGTTCGGCTACAAGTCGATGGTGTATGCCACCGCGGGTATCGGCGTGCTGTCGTTCATCGTGTGGCTGCACCACTTCTTCACCATGGGTTCGGGCGCGGACGTGAATGCCTTCTTTGGCGTTTCGACCATGATCATTTCGATCCCGACCGGCGTGAAGCTGTTCAACTGGCTGTTCACCATGTATCGCGGCCGCATCCGCTTCACTTTGCCGATGATGTGGACGGTGGCGTTCATGGTCACCTTCACCATCGGTGGCATGACCGGCGTGCTGCTGGCCGTGCCGGGTGCGGACTTCGTGTTGCACAACAGCCTGTTCCTGATCGCGCACTTCCATAACGTGATCATCGGCGGCGTGCTGTTCGGCCTGTTTGCCGCGATGAACTACTGGTTCCCGAAGGCCTTCGGCTTCAAGCTGGAAGAGCGCTGGGGCAAGGCGTCGTTCTGGTGCTGGGTGGTCGGCTTCTATCTCGCCTTCATGCCGCTGTACGTGCTGGGCCTGATGGGCATGACGCGCCGCATGAACCACTATGCGAACCCCGCGTGGCAACCGTACCTGATCGTGGCCGCCGTCGGCGCCGTGTTCATCGCCGCGGGCATCGGCTTCATGCTGCTGCAGTTCGTGGTGAGCATCCGCAACCGCGCTGCCAACCCCGACCTGACCGGCGACCCTTGGGGTGGCCGTACGCTGGAGTGGGCGACCAGCTCGCCGGCACCGTTCTACAACTTCGCCGTGCTGCCGAAGGTGGACGAACTGGATCAGTTCTGGGTCGACAAGGAACACAAGCGCGCCTATCCGCAATACGCGCACTACGACGACATCCACATGCCGCGCAATACCGGCGCCGGCTTGATCATGGCGGCGTTCGGCACGGTGTTCGGCTTTGCCATGGTGTGGCACATCTGGTGGCTGGCCATCGGCGGTCTGGTCTGCATGATCGGCTCGTTCCTGGTCCGGGCCTTCGATACCGACGTGGATTACTACGTGCCAGGTGCCGAGGTCGAGAAGATCGAGCGTGCACGCCTGGTGCCGCTCAACAAGCTGATCGAAAACGTGGGTCCGGCTTCGGCTGGCGAGAAGGTGGCTTAATCCATGACCGCAATTACTGCTAACCACGGCGCCGTCGCACACGGCGGCGCCCACGAGCATCACGACGACGGTTCCAAGACCCTGCTGGGTTTCTGGATCTACCTGATGAGCGACTGCCTGATCTTCTCGGGCCTGTTCGCCACCTTCGCCGTGCTGGGCCACGCCACCGCTGGCGGTCCGACCGGCAGAGAGCTGTTCGATCTCAAGTTCGTGTTCGGCGAAACCATGCTGCTCTTGATCAGCAGCTTCACCTTCGGCCTGGCCATGCTGAACATGCATGCCGGCAAGCGCAGCAAGGTGATCGCCTGGTTGTTCGTCACCTTCCTGTTCGGTGCCGGCTTCGTGGGCATGGAAGTCTACGAATTCCACCACCTGGTCGTGTTCGAGAACGCAGGTCCGAGCCGCAGCGCCTTCCTGTCTGCTTATTTCGGCCTGGTCGGTACCCACGGTCTGCACGTCAGCTCCGGCCTGCTCTGGCTGGTGGTGATGATGGTCCAGGTGGGCAAGTTCGGTCTCACCGATGCCGTGCAGCGCCGCCTGTCGTGCCTGAGTCTGTTCTGGCACTTCCTGGATCTGGTGTGGATCTGCGTGTTCAGTTTCGTCTATCTGTTCGGAGTGCTCTGATATGTCGAGCCAACATGGTCATTCTGACGCCCACGCGCATGCACACAATGCGCATGGCAGCCTGAAGAGCTACACAGTCGGTTTCGCGCTATCGCTGATTCTCACGGTGCTGTCGTTCGGCTGCGTGATGAGCGGCGCGGTGCCGCAGCATCTGGTGGTGCCGGGCATCGTGGTGTTCTGCATTGCGCAGTTGCTGGTGCAACTGGTGTTCTTCCTGCACATGAGTGCCGCCCCGGGTCAGCGCGACAACCTGTCGATCGGCGTGTTCAGCCTGCTGATCATCGCCATCGTGGTGGTTGGCTCGCTGTGGGTGATGCACAACATGAACCTGTACATGATGCATCCGGTGATGCAGTCGACATCATCGAGCATTGGTTGATGCCTGCCTGCATTCCCTCCGCGGTGTTGCGGAGGAGTGAAGATTTCACTGCGCGCCGCTTGAAAAAAAGCCTCCCTTTGGGGAGGCTTTTTTTCTGACTCAATCTGTGACGGAGAGCGCGAATAAAAAGCGGGACACCTTACTGCCTGGATTTTTAACGGCAGTTTGATTTCGCCTGTATGGCAATGCCCCTAGCATCCAAATGCGCGCCCACGCTGGCGCTTTTTTAGTCGCACGTTTGTATCGGCTTGCAACAAGTCGATTGTTGTTTGTTCCCTTGCTGATGCGTCAATCGCTGTCGTGGTCTGTCTCGTTTTCCCCTCGCAGGAGTTGGGAGATGAACGTGGAAGCGGCAAATGTATTGCCTGTGCGTGATTTCGTGAACGCACCCGCACCTGCGCGTCATGTGCTGAATCTGTCGCATGTGAAACTTTCACCGTATGCCTATGAAGTGGAGCAGGCGACGATTGCGTGGCTGCAGAACTCGGGCCTATTACCTGAAAAGCGCTATCTAGAAAAGATTGATGGTATGGCTGTGTGGGGTTATGTCGGTTTTTCACACCCATTTGGAGGCGTCGAGGAAACGACGCTATATGCCAAGTTCCTAACCTTGTGGTTGCTTTGGGACGACCTCGTGGTCGAGAAAGCAAGCGATCTGGGGGCTGTGTCCAGAGGTATCGCGCAAGCGTTTCAATGGGACAAAGGTACGGTGAATGAACGAGATCCTTATTTGCGGGCATGGAGGTCTATTGTGGATGGCTATAAGAATGCCGGTGTTTCCAGAGATTTCTTGCGCAGGCTCGCCAGGAAGATGGACGTTTGGGTACAAGCCACCGCACGCGAAAATAATGACATCCGCGCAGCAAGCCCGTTGAGTGCCCGAGGTCATTTCCGTCGGCGACTGATCACGATTGGTGTGCTGCCCGCCGTGCATCTTCTGGATCTGGATGTTGGGGACATCGATCGCCAGCCCGCGGCACGGAGGGTACTGACGGCCACGGCTGCCAACGTGACCCTCGCGAACGAATTGGCTAGTGTGGAAAAGGATGCGGACCGTGTGAATATCGTTCCGTTGCTTCAGAGCTGGCACCATTGCGATTTCGAGTCGGCTTACGGTCGGGCGGTCGATCTGTGCCGTTTGAGCCTTGAAGAGCTGTCTGCAGCTATTGAGGCGTTGCCGGCCAGGCTCCAAACGTGGGGGCAGTCGGTGCTTTACATGGCAGAGGGGTTCAATTACTGGCACTTCGCCTGCGCCCCTCGTTACAACGGGAACCGCATTCAATGCCAGGTTGCTCAGGATGTTTTGGAGCACCGCTGGGCATGACGTCGCCACGGCCGGCTTCCCACGCATCTGCAACATTTTTGGAGTTATAGGCGCAGCCATCTCGCGGTAGAACCAATCTGCCGCTAAAATGCCGATTTCCAGCACGGCTGCTTTCCATGACCCCCCTGATTTTCGTCACTGGCGGTGTGGTGTCCTCGCTAGGCAAGGGCATCGCGGCGGCGTCGCTCGCGTCCATTCTTGAGGCCCGCGGCCTCTCGGTCACCATGATGAAGCTCGATCCCTATATCAATGTGGATCCGGGCACCATGAGTCCCTTCCAGCACGGCGAGGTCTATGTGACCGACGACGGCGCGGAGACCGACCTGGACCTTGGCCACTACGAACGCTTCGTCCACACCCGTCTCACCGGCAAGAACTCCATCACCACCGGCAAGATTTATGAATCGGTGATCCGCAAGGAGCGCCGCGGCGACTACCTGGGCGCCACCGTCCAGGTGATCCCGCACATCACCGACGAGATCAAGCACTGCATCCACGAGGCTACCCGTGGCTTTGACGTTGCCCTGGTCGAGATCGGCGGCACGGTGGGCGATATCGAATCCCAGCCCTTCCTGGAGGCCATCCGCCAGCTGCGCATCGAGCACGGCCCGGAAAAGTGCCTGTTCATGCACCTGACGCTGGTGCCGTACATCAAGGCCGCCGGCGAGATCAAAACCAAGCCGACCCAGCATTCGGTGAAGGAGCTGCGCTCCATCGGTATCCAGCCGGACATCCTGCTGTGCCGCTGCGAGCAACCGCTGCCGGACAGCGAGCGCCGCAAGATTGCGCTGTTCACCAACGTGCCGGAGCAGGCGGTGATCAGCGCCGCCGACGTCGACATCATCTACAAGCAACCGTTGTGGCTGCACCAGCAGGGCCTGGACGACATCGTCGTCAAGAAGATGGGCCTGGACGCCAAGCCGGCCGATCTGTCGGGCTGGCAGCGCACGGTCGACGCGGTCGAGCATCCGAAGGACGAGGTCACCGTCGCCATCGTCGGCAAATACGTCGAGCACAAGGATGCCTATAAATCCTTGGGCGAGGCGCTGCGCCACGGCGGCATCAAGCAGCAGACGCGCGTGAACCTGAAGTGGATCGATTCCGAGCAGATCGAGGCCGAAGGTGCGGCCAAGGTGCTGGGCGGCGTCGACGCGATCCTGGTGCCGGGCGGTTTCGGCAAGCGCGGCTTCGAGGGCAAGATTCTGGCGGCCAGGTACGCACGTGAGCAAGGCGTGCCGTATTTCGGCATCTGCTACGGCATGCACGCGGCGGTGGTGGATTTTGCGCGCAACGTGGCCGGCCTCACCGATGCGGATTCCAGCGAGAACGATCGCCACACGCCGAACCCGGTGATTGCACTGATCACGGAATGGACCACGGCGACCGGTGAAGTGGAGCAGCGCAGCGAGCGCTCCGATCTCGGCGGCACCATGCGCCTGGGCGCGCAGGAGTGCCGCCTCAAGGCCGGCACGCTGGCTCGTCAGCTTTACGACCAGGACATCGTGCGCGAGCGCCATCGCCATCGCTACGAATTCAACAATCGCTATCGTCAGTCGTTTGAAGACTTAGGCATGGTGATCTCCGGCAAGTCGATGGATGACCTGCTGGTGGAAATCGTCGAACTGCCGCTGCAGAAGCATCCGTGGTTCCTCGGTTGCCAGGCGCACCCGGAATTCACCTCCACCCCTCGCGATGGCCATCCGCTGTTCATCGGTTTCGTGCGTGCCGCACGGGAATTCAAAGCCGTGCGCGATGGCGAAAAGCTGGCCGCGAAGGAGTCGGTTGCATGAAGTTGTGCGGTTTCGACATCGGCCTGGACCAGCCGCTGTTCCTGATTGCCGGTCCGTGCGTGGTGGAATCCGAACAACTGCAGGTGGATACCGCGGGCAAGCTGAAAGAAATCACCAGCCGGCTCGGCGTCAACTTCATTTTCAAATCCAGCTACGACAAGGCCAACCGTTCCTCCGGCAGCAGCTTTCGCGGCCTGGGGGTGGAAGAAGGTCTGCGTATCCTGGGCGAAGTGAAGCGGCAAGTGGACGTGCCGGTGCTGACCGACGTGCACGAATACACGCCGATGAACGAAGTGGCCGCCGTGGTGGACGTGCTGCAGACCCCGGCCTTTCTTTGCCGCCAGACCGATTTCATCCAGAACGTGGCGCGCGCCGGCAAGCCGGTGAACATCAAGAAAGGCCAGTTTCTTGCGCCGTGGGATATGAAGAACGTGGTGGACAAGGCCAAGGCCGTCGGCAACGACGCCATCATGGTTTGCGAGCGCGGCGCCAGTTTCGGCTACAACAACCTGGTTTCCGACATGCGCTCGCTGAGCGTGATGCGCGACACCGGCTGCCCCGTCGTGTTCGACGCTACCCACTCGGTGCAGTTGCCGGGCGGGCAGGGCACCAGCTCCGGCGGTCAGCGCGAATTCGTGCCGGTGTTGGCGCGTGCGGCGGTCGCTGTGGGTATCGCCGGCTTGTTCGCCGAGACGCATCCGGATCCGAGCAAGGCGCTGAGCGACGGGCCGAATGCCTGGCCGCTCGGCAAGATGGAAGCGCTGCTTGAAACGCTGCTCGAACTCGACCGGGTTACCAAGCGCCACGGTTTTCTTGAAAGCACGCTCTGACGAGGGGTTGAGCATGTCCACGGAAGAATCAGTGATTCAATTGCTGACTGAAATCCGGGATATTCAACGCGAGCACCTGGAGCTTTACCGAAAGAACAGCGAAGCGGCCATCGCCAGGGCCGAAGTTGCCATCGGCAAACAGGACCAGGCGCTTGACGTCAGTCGACGCTTCCAGAGGTTTTACCGCATTGTTGTCGCGGTGCTGTTCGCAGTCATCGTGGCCGCGCTGCTTTGGCTCTTTCTTTAAGTACTTACCGATCAAGGGCATTACTCCATGACGACGCAGATCACCCATATCCACGCCCGTGAAATTCTCGACTCCCGCGGCAACCCCACGCTCGAAGCAGAAGTCACGCTGGCCGGCGGTGCCTTTGGCCGCGCTGCCGTGCCGAGCGGCGCATCGACCGGTACGCGCGAAGCCGTAGAGCTGCGCGATGGTGACAAGTCGCGTTATCTCGGCAAGGGCGTGAAAAAAGCAGTGGGCAACGTCAATGGTGAAATCGCCACCACACTGAAGGGCTTCGATGCCGCCGACCAGAAAGGCCTGGACAAGAAGCTGATCGACCTCGACGGCACACCCAACAAGGGCCGTCTTGGTGCGAATGCCTTGCTCGGCGTTTCCATGGCCGCCGCGCACGCCGTGGCTGCCTCGCGCCACGAACCGCTGTGGAAGTACCTCTCGCATGGCAAGCCGGGTGCACTGCCAGTGCCGATGATGAACATCATCAACGGCGGTGCGCACGCCGACAACAACGTCGACGTGCAGGAATTCATGGTGCTGCCGGTGGGCCTGCCGAGCTTCTCCGAAGCGCTGCGCGCCGGCACGGAAATCTTCCATGCGCTGAAGAGCGTGCTGAAGGGCAAAGGCCTCAACACGGCCGTGGGTGACGAAGGCGGTTTCGCGCCGAACCTGCGTTCCAACATCGAAGCGCTCGACACCATTCTCGAAGCCGTGAACAAGAGCGGCTACAAGATCGGTAGCGACATTCTGCTGGGCCTCGACGTCGCCAGCTCCGAATTCTTCAAGGACGGCAAGTACGATCTGGAAGGCGAGGGCAAGGCGTACACGCCGGCGCAGTTCGTCGACCTGCTGGCAAGCTGGGCGCAGCAATACCCGATCGTCACCATCGAAGACGGCATGGCCGAAGGCGACTGGGACGGCTGGAAGCTGCTCACCGACAAGATCGGCAACAAAGTGCAGTTGGTGGGTGACGATCTGTTCGTGACCAACCCCGCGATCTTCCGCGAAGGCATCGACAAGAAGATCGCCAACGCGATCCTGATCAAGGTCAACCAGATTGGCACGCTGTCGGAAACGCTGGAAGCCATCGCTATGGCCGACGCCGCCAAGTACGCGGCGATCGTGTCGCATCGTTCCGGCGAAACCGAAGACACCACCATCTCCGATATCGCCGTCGCCACCACCGCCACGCAAATCAAGACCGGCTCGTTGTGCCGTACCGATCGCGTCGCCAAGTACAACCAGCTGCTGCGCATCGAGGAGGCACTCGGCGCTGATGCTCGCTATGCAGGCCGCAACGCGTTCCCCAGCCTCTCGCATTTGCCAGGCTGAGCGAGGTCATCGCCTGAATCATGTTGCGTTGGGTCGCCTTGGTCCTGCTGCTGATATTGATTGGACTGCAGTTTGAACTGTGGTCCAACCATGGTGGTATGGCCGAGGTAACGAGCTTGCGTGCTGCCGTAAAAAAACAGCAGGACGAAAACGACAAGCTCACCCAGCGCAACCAAGCGCTTGCCGCGGATGTGACGGACCTCAAGCACGGCGAGCAGGCGGTGGAAGCGCGTGCTCGTGGTGAACTGGGTTTGATCAAGCCCGGCGAGACGTTTTATCAAGTGGTGCCGAAGCCGGCGGCGAGTGCGGCTGCGCCGGCTGCTTCAGCAACAAGTGGCGGTAATTGAGCTTTCCTGCCGTCATTGTGAAACAAGAAACCCCCGGCATTGCCGGGGTGGCTGGACCAGTTTGACATTTACAGGAGTCCATCGCGAAAACTTCAGACGTGAGCCGCCAAGCACACGAGAGGAGAATCGCGATGGACG
>Ga0209258_100339_pt1 | contig 69328 bp, 62 predicted proteins | sample Araplaol_mTSA_r2_FD_184281 | JGI IMG/M metagenome (GOLD analysis project Ga0209258, IMG submission 184281) | Arabidopsis root microbial communities from North Carolina, USA - plate scrape CL_Col_mTSA_r2 (SPAdes) (version 2) | ecosystem: Host-associated > Plants > Roots > Endosphere | place: USA...
CGGCCTGATCCGCCAGGAAACCGGCTTCGACGGCCAGCGCACCGCCTACGCCTACGACCTCAACGGCAACCTGCTGGAGAAGACCGAATACGGCGACGATAACAGTCAGCTAATCACCCGTTACGAGCGCGACCACGCCGGGCGCCTCATACGAAAAACCCTGCCCGATGCCAGCGTTGTCGACTATGCCTACGACCGCCAAGGCAACCTCCTCAGCGTCGAAGACGGCCACTGGGCGTTGGCCTACGAATACGACCGCCAAAACCGCCTCACCGCCGAACACCAAGGCTGGGGCACCCTGCGCTACGGCTACGACGCCTGCGGGCAGCTTAAAACCTTGTGCCTGCCGGACAACAACCGCGTCACCTTCAACCACGACAAAGGCGGCCACCTCGCCACCGTCGAACTCAACGGAGAAGTGCTCACCTCCCATCTGTTCAACAGCGGCCGCGAACACCAGCGCCAGCAAGGCCAACTGCTCAGCCACTACCACTACGACGACCAGAGCCGCCTACACGCCCATGCGGTAACCCAACAGCAAAACCATTTTTACCAACGCCAGTACGACTACGACAAATCCGGCAACCTCACCCGCCTGCTCGACACCCGCAAAGGCGAACACCGCTACCACTACGACCCCCTCGCCCGCCTGACTCGCGCCGATCACTCGCAGGACGTACAGGAACGCTTCGCCCACAACCCGGCGGGCAACTTGCTGATGCAAGACCGCCCAGGGCCAGACATCGTGGCCGCTAACCGTCTGGTGATCCAGGGTGACCGCCACTATGACTATGACGCCTTCGGCAACCTCATCCGCGAACGACGCGGCAAGGGCCAGCAACTTGTCACTGAGTACCGCTACGACTGCCAGCATCGGTTAGTCGGGGTTACAACGCCCAACGGCCAAACCGCCAGTTATCGCTATGACCCGTTTGGGCGGCGTATCAGCAAGACCGTGGACGGCAAGACTACCGAGTTTTTCTGGCAAGGCGACAAGCTGATTGCCGAACACCATGCAGAGCGCCATCGCAGCTACCTCTACGAGCCCGGCAGCTTCCGCCCATTGGCACTATTGGACGGTTTCGGCCCAAAAGAAACCAAGCCCTACCACTACCAACTCGACCACCTCGGCACCCCGCAGGAACTGACCAGCCCCGAAGGCGAAATCGTCTGGTCCGCCCACTACCGCGCCTACGGCCAGATCGCCCGGCTCGACGTAGGCAAAATCGACAACCCACTGCGGTTTCAAGGGCAGTATTTCGATGCGGAAAGCGGCCTGCACTACAACCGCCATCGCTACTACAATCCGGATATTGGTCGCTATCTGACGCCGGACCCGGTGAAGTTGGCGGGTGGGATCAATGGCTACCAGTACGTGCCCAATCCGACAGGGTGGGTAGACCCGCTAGGCTTGAATTCATGCCCAGGCGATGATGGGTGTAAAAAGCAAACGAGTGCTGACGATCCATCCTACAAATCGAGCGTGGATGATGGACAGCCTTCAGCTCCTCTTGTTCACGGAGTAGACGCAACCTTCTTAAATAGAACACACAGCATTGAAGGGAAGCGGTCAACCAAGCGTGTGGAAGAAATTGCTCGCAGTATGCGAAACGACGGATACGATAAAAATACGCCAATAGACGTTTTTGAGTATAACGAGCAACGCTATATTGTTGATGGGCACCACCGAGCTGCCGCTGCAAGACAAACAAAGACGCCAGTCACCATAAAACTAATCCAGAATATAGGTGACCATAACAGCTCGTTCAACAGCACCCAGGACGTAATAGACGCTTCAAATGCAGTAGGACTGGATAGACTGGAAAGGCCTAGACGATGAGAGCTCAGACGCTAGAACATTTGATCACAGAATACTTGGAGCAAGTAAAAAAGGCTACCGACTTACTTGAGCAAGTGTTTGGAACCAAAAATATCATTGGTCTGTGGCGATCCAAAAAAATCCCGCAGCGTGGGACGGTCGCTGCAAATGTCACCTACGAGCTGCACGGTATTGGTTGCAGTGTTTATTTATCTGAAATATGTGTCGACTTTGATTACGGCCCGGACGATAGGGTCGACGGTTTCGACTCGTGGAGGCTGTATATGTACGCATGCGAAACACCCTGCAAGTACAAAAAATATACAGATAAACAAGCCTTGGAACGTGAGTTCAATGCGTACCTAAAAAAGGGCAAAGCCAAGAAAATCGAAGGGTCCACATCTAATTTGTACTTCATACAGTCTTGATGCCGTTCAGGTAAATCTCCTTACCCTAGACACTCTGAATATCGAATATGGGATGGGACTTGACCTCGATAACTGTGAACCAGCCAATGCATGTGCAAACTGACCCAACAACATCGGAGGTAAGCCTTGGTGCCGATCAGTCAAGCGAACGCAATACTCAAAGCAACGAAGATCAAAAGTGGGAGCTGGCTTGCCTGCGAAAGCGGTAGTGCAGTAACAGAGGCAGTGACTGACACACCGCCTTCGCGGGCAAGCCCGCTCCCACAGGGGATCTGCGCTTAACAGACTGGAATCCTTCCCACATTCACACCCACGGCGCTACTCTTTCCCACCGATGGTTTGGATGAGGCTTTTCGCAGAACGGGTATACCCAGGTCCGAATACAGCGTATCGAAATGGGGCAAAGACCAATATGGCAAATCATTTCCAACAGAATGGCGAGTACAAACCGGTCCCAATAGAGGAGCGGAAGTGAATATTGACGATCCTATGCTCGTGCCAAGTAAAGAAGGCCCGAAATCACCTCATATTGGCTATCAAACACCTGGAAAGAGAGGCGACGGAGGAGCCAAAAGAGGCCATATACTGCTCCAACTGGTTCCTGTCAGCCGGTCCAGAATAGGTGTCCCCTGATGAGTTACTTGGAAGACGAAATAGACGAAGCCTGTAATGCGCTGAACCTCGACGCTGGAAAGCTTGATTCGAGCGAACTCAACTTGTTGATAAGCTCTCTGACGAGAAAATTCTTCAAAGCGCAGAGCAATGTGCTTGATCCCATCGAACTGAACGAGAAAAGCACCGAACACAACCCTGACTTTTGGAAGGAGATGCCGCATCGCATTAGCGGGAATGGCCTGGTTCTGCTGGTATTTGACTCAGCGTATAGCGCCTGGAGAATGGAAAACGCTCGAGTGCTAGCCTCTGTGTTAGCCGAAACCACCGGATATCCGTTTTGGATAACCGATAAAGAGCTGACGTTCTTGGTACATATGGATGATCATGACTGTGTCATTTGGGCATGAGGGTCACTCCGCCTAAATTGCAGCCTATGACCCCCATAGCCAGCCCCAATTCGCCACCCTGCCCACCTCAACCTAAACTCTGTTCAAGTTGTTTCAACGGACAGAGGATTCACCACCATGGGCAAACGTCACCCCAATCTCCCCGCCTGGCAATGGCGTCAGTACCCACAGAACCATCAGCACCCAACCAACCTGGCGTTGCACCTGATTGCCGTGCCGCTGTTTATCGTCGGTTTCCTACTGATCGTGTCGGGCGTGTTCAGCCTGAGCCTGGCCAGCTTCGCGGTCGGTGTGATTGGCATTGTCGCGGGCCTGGCGTTGCAGCGTCACGGCCATAGCCTGGAGGCCCAGGCCAGTGAGCCGTTCAGTGATCGTAAAGATGCGGTGCAGCGCCTGGTGGTCGAGCAGTTCGTGACCTTCCCGCGCTTTGTGCTCAGCGGTGGCTGGTGGCGCGCCTGGCGGCAGCGGCACCACCACTGACCGGCGGGTTCAGGCGAACACCACCACGGTCTGGCGGCTGAGGGCGATCAACTCGCCGGTCGGGCTCCACAACGCAGCGGCCGCGTGGCCATAGCCGTCGCGGGCGTGTTCGATGTTGACGTGGTACTGGCACCAGTCGAGCGTAGTCAGGTCTTGCAACGGCTGGATGAACTCGATGGTCCAGGTCAGGGTGCTGCCCGGCGCGGGCTTTTTCAGGTGTGGCAGCAACGCCGGTGGCCAGGCGTCGACCAGGGCGAGGATGTGCGCCTCGGTCAGTGGCTCTTCTTTTACATCCCCTCTCAACCGTACCCAACCGCCCATCTCGCGAGATTTATTGCCGGTAAACGGCAGGCCACCCACACTCCAGCGCATTGCCAGGTGGCGCATGAATTCAGGGGTAACACCCTTGATATAGGGCAGTTCCTGGCATTCATCCCAATGTTTGAATACCGGTGGTGGCTCACTCGCCACATCAATCTCGGAGAGGCGAGAGGCGCCAAAACTGGCCTGGACCAGGGTCGCCACTTCACCGTTCTGCACCACGCGCCCGAGCAACTGGCTGACCGCCTTGCCTTCGCGCAGCACTTCGACTTGATAGCTGGCAGGTACATCCGGCGCTACCGGGCCGACAAAGGTGATGGCCAGCGAGCGCAGCGGTCGGTCCGCCGGCACCTGGGCGCGCAGCGCCTCGTACTGCAAGGCAGCGACCAGCCCGCCAAAGGTGGCCCGGCCCTGGGCCCATTCGGCAGGGATGGTGACATCCAGCGGATTGCTACGGGCAGCGTCGAGCAAATCACTAAAGCGCATGGCGACCTCACATCAAGAAAATCGTGGAGGAATCTTAACCATCGAATTGCACAGGCACAGCGCCCATTCCGGCCAAAAACCGGACCGGTTTAAAAACACTCGGCGCTGAGCGTGTCCAGCACACGGTCGGCCTTGCCTTGCGCCTTGAGCATGGTGCGCTGCCACACTGCTACGCAGGGTTGCAGGTCTGGCTCATGGCCGGCCTGGGCCAGCCACTGCCAACAGTCATGCCAGTTACCCAGCGCACTCTGGGCCTTCTTCAAGTGCGACAGGGCCTTGGTGGGTAATTTGTCCAGCTCGGGATACGCCTCGGCGGCATAGCGCACACGCTTGATCAGCAACCGTAGCCGGTGGCGGTCATGATCGGGGTCCTTCAAGGCGCCATCGAGTGCCTGCCATTGCTTGGCCAGGCGTTTCTGGATACGCGGGCGCAAGCCCTTGAGCAGTTTCTGGTGCTGGGATGCGCGGATAAACCGTGGGAACGCATCCAGGATCAGCAGCAAGTGCGCCAGCTCCGGGCTTTGCGCCACCTGGCGATAAGCCTCGGGCTGCAGACGCAGGCGTCGATCAGCCGCGTCGTGATAACCGTGCTGATGCAAATACGCCGCCAGCACCTCTCGGTCGCGTAGCGGCGTAGTCAGTTGGCCAACCGTGCTGGAGGCCAATTCAAGCTGTTCGACACCGGGCAGCCCGCGCAAAGGGCGCAACAGGCTGCGCAGGCGTCGCACAGTGGTGCGCAAATCATGCAAGGCTTCATCGTCAGTGACGGCGGCGAGGCGAGCCTGGCAGCTCAGTAACCCTACTTCCAGGCCAATGACCTGAGCGACTAACTGATTGACCAACGCTGACATCCTGCCCTCACTTTTCGATAAAAAATCCTGCCCGCTGCGGGGTCATCGCCCGGCGCGAGACTCACGAATGTAGAACCGCGCTTTCTCGGCCTTGTTGGAGCAGCCCTCGAACGCTTCAAACTGCTGCTGAGTCTTGGCGCCAGTCAACAGCGACAACGCCTTGGAGTAGCTGACAGTGCCGGCAAAACCTTCGGCCTTGGCCAGGTCCAGTTCTTTCCAGGCGGCGTCCAATTGCGAGCCACAGCTGTCGCGATACGCGGTTTTCCCGGCACAACCAGCCAAGGCCAGCACGATCACAGGCACACAGATCCAGGCTTTCATTGATGACACCTCAAATATACAAATTCAGTCGTAGCCTGTAGACGTTGCCTACAGGGAAAAGTGCCTTGTCCTTAGCCTGAAATCGGTAGTACCTATTGCCAGAGCATACCCGAGCCTGATCGCCAGCCTGGAAAAATCTTGCGCGCTGTCAGCAAGGATTGAAGCAGGCCCCTTGATGGGTGCATTGTGGGCCCCTGTTTTGCGAAGGATCTGGCCATGAAGAAACGTGTTGCCTTAGTGCTGGGCTCCGGTGGTGCCAGGGGCTACGCCCATATCGGGGTGATCGAGGAAATCGAACGACGCGGCTATGACATCGCCTGTATCGCCGGCTGCTCCATGGGCGCCGTGGTGGGTGGGATCTACGCCGCCGGCAAGCTCGACGAGTACCGCAACTGGATCGAAAGCCTGGACTACCTCGACGTCTTGCGCCTGGTGGACGTGAGCTTTCGCCTGGGAGCGATTCGCGGTGAGAAGGTGTTCGGGCAAATCCGCAAGATCGTCGGCGATATCAATATCGAGGAGCTGCGCATCCCCTACACCGCCGTCGCCACCGACCTCACCAACCAACAGGAGATCTGGTTCCAGGAAGGCTGCCTGCACCAGGCCATGCGCGCCTCGGCGGCCATCCCCAGCCTGTTCACCCCAGTGATGCAAGGCAACCGTATGCTGGTGGACGGCGGCCTGCTCAACCCGCTGCCCATCGTGCCGGTGGTGTCGAGCCACTGTGACTTGATCATTGCGGTCAACCTCAACGCCACCAACCAGAAGCACTATCAATTGCCGGTGATCCAGCGCCCGCCAGCGTTCAAGAGCCGCTTCAACAGCCTGGCCAAGTCACTGGGTTCGCACCTGCCGTTTCGCCGCAAACAGGCCGAGCAGTTGATGAAACTGGAACAAGAAGCCTTGCAGGCCCAGGCCGCCGAAATCAACCCGTGGCTGGAGTCTGCCGAACCCGAAGCCCAGCAACCTGCCGCGGCGCCGGAGAAAGCCGGCGCACCGAAGTCGGCGACCGGCTCGTTCATCATCGACAACGTCGGGCCTGCATCGCTGCTGGACCTGATCAACCAGAGTTTCGAGGTGATGCAAACCTCCTTGGCGCAATACAAGATCGCTGGGTATCCGCCCGATGTGCTGATCAACGTGCCGAAGCGGGTGTGCCGGTTTTTCGAGTTCTATAAAGCGCCGGAGTTGATTGCTTTGGGGCGGGAGATTGCCAGTGATACGTTGGATCGGTATGAAAGCGAACAGAGTTGAGCGTGTGGGTGTTGCGGATGGCCTCATCGCGGGCAAGCCCGGCTCCCACAGGGGCATGTATTTCAACTGTGGGAGCTGGCTTGCCTGCGATGGCGCCAGCGCAGGCACCACAGATTCAGGCACCTAGCAACCGATACCCCACCCCCGCCTCAGTCAAGATAAACCGTGGCCGGGTCGGGTCATCCGCCAGCTTCTGGCGCAGGTGCCCCACCACGATCCGCAGGTAGTGGCTGTCCTCGGTATGGGTTGGCCCCCAGATGTCCTTGAGCAATTGCTGTTGGGTAATCACCCGCCCCGGGTGGCGTGCCAACTGCGCCAGCACTGCGTATTCCTTGCGGGTCAGCGCCACCTCGGCACCGTCCAGCAAAACGCGGCGGTAGGCTAGGTCTACGGTCAGCGGGCCAAAACTCAAGGCGGCTTCCTGGGCCTCTCCGGCCGGTGCCTGGCGCAACAGCGCACGCACACGGGCAAGAAACTCCTGGATGCCGAACGGTTTGGTCACGTAGTCATTGGCGCCACCGTCGAGGGCCTCGACCTTCTGACCTTCGCTGGCCCGCACCGACAGCACCAGCACCGGCACCGTGGACCATTCGCGAAACTCGCGCAGCACCTGTTGGCCGTCCATGTCGGGCAGGCCCAGGTCGAGCACCAGCAAATCCGGTTTGCTCAAGGCCGCCTGGGCCAGGCCTTCGTTGCCGGTGCCGGCTTCGATGACCTTATAGCCTTGGGAAGCCAGGCTGATGCGCAGAAATTTGCGGATCTGCGGTTCGTCATCAATGACAAGAATCGTCGCGGTCTGGCTCATGGTGTCTCATCAAAACCCATTAAAAAATCACCCCCCTGTAGGAGCGAGCTTGCTCGCGAAAAACCTCTAGGCACCGCGTGCATTCAGGACGTCATCATTATCGTTAACGACCTTCGCGAGCAAGCTCGCTCCTACAGGTTGTGTTCCAGGACAGGTGGTGTCGGCAACGGCAAAAACAAAGTGATGCAGGTGCCCCGTCCGTCAATGCCATCGGCCACGCTGATATGCCCACCGTGCGCGCCGACCATGCCCTGGCAGATCGCCAAGCCGAGGCCGGTGCCCTGTCCGCCTCGATCACCACGGGCAGCGGTGTAGAACATGTCGAAAATCTTCGCCCGCTCCTCCTCGGGAATCCCCGGTCCTTCATCCGCCACGGCAAAAAACAACTGCTCATCCTGCACCCCAGCCCGCAACTGCAAGCGGCCCTGGGGGGGCGAAAACCGTGCGGCGTTTTCCAACACGTTGACCAAGGCCTGCTCAATCAACGCCGCATGCACATACAACAAAGGCAGCTCCGGCGGCACATCGGTGCTCACCTGCAACGGCGCCAGCACGGCGCGCAATCGCCCAAGGGCACTGCCGACAATATCGCCGGGCGACACCCAATCGCGTGCCAGTTTCAGCGCACCGTGGCCCAGGCGTGTCATGTCCAGCAGGTTCTGGATATAGCGGTCGAGGCGCTCGGCTTCATCACGGGTGCCTTCGAGCAATTCGCGGCGATCCTCCAGCGGGATGGCTTCACCCAGGGCCAGCAGGCTGTCGATGCTGCCGCGCATGGACGTCAATGGCGTACGCAAATCGTGAGACACCGACGCGAGCAAAGCGCTGCGCAGTTGTTCGGTTTCGCCGTGCAGGCGCGCCGATTCCAGCTCCTGCCCAAGTTGTGCACGCGCCAGCGCCTGGGCCAGCGGTTGGCTCAACGCGGTGAGTAAACGTCGACGTTGCCCGCTCAATTCCAGGCCAGGCTTGGCACTGACACCCAGCAACCCCAAGGGCCCCTCTTCACCCGACAACGGCCACCACCACCAACGCCCAAACGGCAAGGTGCCGGTGCCCATGCCGGCCGGCTGATCATGCTGCCAGGCCCAGTCGGCGGCGGCGCGTTCTGCTTCGGTGAGGGTCAACGGGCCACCGGTCTCGACCTTCCAGCCGCCCTGCCCGTCGCGATTGACCAGGCACAGGTCGAGGTCGTTCCAACCTTGCAGATGGTGGGCGGCGGCACTGATGACAGCTTGGCGGTCGGTGGCAGCGGTGAGCTTGCGCGACAGGTCGAGCAGCTCGCTGGTTTCTTCCTGGGTATCGCGCAACGCCTGCAACTGGCGGCGCTGGCGTGCGGCGAGGTTGCCGGTCAACGCTGCCATCAACAGGAAGAACAACAGGGTCAGCACGTCTTCTTCGCGCTGGATGGCGAAGGAAAAATTCGGCGGAATAAACAGAAAATCGTAAGTCAAAAACGACAGTGCCGCACACACCAGGGACGGCCCCAGGCTGCTGCGCACCGCCACCAGCAGCACGGCGGCGAGAAATACCAAAGAGATGTTCGGCAGCGCCAACGCACTGGACACGGCCCAGGCCACTGCGGCAGCGACAAAGGTGGCCACCACCGCCAGGGCGTAATCGAACCACACCAACCCGCGTACCTCCGGCAGACGTGGCGGTGCAGGCATGTCATCGCTGTCGAGGACGTTGATTTCCAAACCGCGGGCATTGCGCAACAGGCGTGCCGCCAAGCCGCCACCGAACAGGCGCCGCCGCCAGCGCATCCGTGATTGCCCCACCAGCACTAAACTGGCACGGCGTTCAACGGCGTGCTGGATCAGGGTCTTGGCCACTTCCCCAGCGCGCAGCAACACCACTTCCCCGCCCAGCCGCTCTGCCAGTTGCTGAGCGTTTTGCAGGCGCAGGCGCGATTGCTCATCCCGAGCACGGCCGTTGTCGATGTGCACCAGGCTCCAGGGCAAATGCCGACGCTGGGCCACGCGGCTGGCATGGCGCACCAGTCGTTCGGCTTGCGCATCGCCATCCACACCGACCAACAGGCGCCCACGCACTGCCGGCGCGGCCTGGCCGAGTTGGCGGTAGCCCTGGGCCAGGTCGTCGTCGACGTGGGCGGCGGCGGTTTGCATGGCCAGCTCGCGCAGGGCCATGAGGTTGGTCTGGGTGAAAAACGCATCGATGGCCGCACGCGCCTGTTCGGGCACATACACCTTGCCGTCACGCAAGCGCTCGAGCAGCTCGCGAGACGGCAGGTCGATCAGCAGCAGCTCGTCGGCCTCTTGCAGCACCCAGTCCGGCAGGGTTTCGCGCACTTGCACGCCGGTGATACCACGCACTTGGTCGTTGAGACTTTCCAGATGCTGGACGTTGACCGTGGTGAACACGTTGATGCCGGCGGCGAGCAGTTCCTGGATGTCTTGCCAGCGTTTTTCATGACGGCTGCCGGGGGCGTTGCTGTGGGCCAGTTCATCCACCAGCACCAGCTTTGGCTTGGCGGCGAGTAGGCCGTCGAGGTCCATTTCTTCGAGCATCACGCCACGGTATTCGCTGCGCAACAGCGGTTGTTGCGGCAGGCCGCTGAGCAAGGCTTCGGTCTCGGCGCGGCCGTGGGTTTCGACCACCCCAGCGAGCAGGCGCACGCCCTGGCGCAGTTGGGTATGGGCCGCCTGGAGCATGGCGTAGGTCTTACCCACACCGGGCGCGGCGCCGAGGAAGACTTTAAGCCGGCCACGGCCGTCCCGGGGCAGATCGGCTAACAGGGCATCGGCGCGGCCGGCGTCGCTCATGCTCGGGGGTTCCTTCAGGTATTGATGGAGAGTCTTCAAGGCCGCCATCGCGGGCAAGCCCGGCTCACACAGTGGAATGCATTCCAAATGTGGGAGCCGGGCTTGCCCGCGATGGCGGACGCAAGGCTTACAACGTTTCCAAAGCCATGTTCAGGGCCAGGACATTTACGACGGGCGGGCCAACCAACGGGCTTTCGATGTGCTCATCCAGCAACCGCTGCAAGGTCGACACCGGCACATTTCGCGCCGCCGCCACTCGCGCCAGTTGATAGGCAATCGCCTGCGGTGGCAAGTGTGGATCAAGGCCGCTGCCGGAGGTAGTCAGCGAGGCCAATGGCACCGGGCCCTGGCCCGGCACTGACTGCTTGCTGGCCTCCTCGACTATGCGAGTGGCCAAGACCGGATTGCTGGGGCCCAGGTTACTGGCACTGCTGGACACGGTGGCAAAAGCACCGGCTGACGGGCGTGGGTGAAACCAGCGGTCACCAGTGAAGTCCTGGGCGATCAGGCTGGAGCCACGCACCTTGCCGCTGGCGTCGCGCACCAGGCTGCCATTGGCTTGATCGGGGAAGGCCACTTGGGCCACGCCGGTGACTACCAGCGGGTAGGCCACGCCGGTGATCAGGGTCATGAGTACCAGCAAGCTCAGGGCTGGGCGGATGATGTTGGACATTTCAGACTCCTCAATTCAGTGGTGCGGTGGGACGCGGAGCGTCCGGGGCGGCGGCGTTCCCACGCGGAGCGTGGGAACGATCAGCGGCCAGGTCAAACCAGGTGCAGCGCGGTCAGTAGCATGTCGATGGCCTTGATGCCCACGAACGGTACCAACAGCCCGCCCAGCCCGTAGATCAGCAGATTGCGCCGCAACAACGCCGCCGCACTCGCCGCCTGCACGCGCACACCGCGCAGGGCCAATGGGATCAGCACCACGATAATCAGCGCGTTGAACACGATGGCCGAGAGGATCGCGCTCTGTGGGCTCTGCAAGTGCATGATGTTGAGCACGCCCAGTTGCGGGTAGATCGAGGCGAACAGCGCCGGCAGGATCGCGAAGTACTTGGCCACGTCGTTGGCGATGGAAAAGGTCGTCAGCGCGCCACGGGTCACCAGCAGTTCCTTGCCGATCTGCACCACGTCCAGCAGCTTGGTCGGGTCGCTGTCGAGGTCGACCATGTTGGCGGCTTCGCGCGCGGCCTGGGTGCCGTCGTTCATCGCCATGCCGACGTCAGCCTGGGCCAGCGCCGGGGCATCGTTGGCGCCATCGCCACACATGGCAACCAGGCGTCCATCGTTCTGCTCATGGCGAATACGCGCGAGTTTCTTCTCTGGCGTGGCTTCGGCCAGCACATCGTCCACCCCCGCTTCAGCGGCAATCGCGGCGGCGGTCAGCGGGTTGTCGCCTGTGACCATCACGGTACGAATCCCCAGCTTGCGCAACTCGGCAAACCGTTCGCGGATACCGGGCTTGACCACGTCCTTGAGATGGATCGCCCCCAGCAACTTGCCATCGGCGCACACCAGCAAGGGCGTGCCGCCGCTCTGGGCGATCTTGTCGATTTCCCGCGACAGCGCAGGCAGCACGTCGCTGCGTTGCTGGCCGATAAACGCCAGTAGCGAGTCCACCGCGCCTTTACGGAACACACGGCCCTGATAGTCGACACCGGACAAACGGGTCTCGGCGCTGAAGGGCACGGCGGTCAACGCCTCCAGGCTCGGCTCGGCCTGGGGGTGCAAGGCGCGCAGGTATTCAACGATGGACTTGCCTTCCGCCGTGTCATCCGCCAGGGACGCCAGCAGCGCGCCTTCGGCCAATTCCCGGCCACTGACGCCAGGTGCGGACACCACGGCCGAGCAACGGCGGTTACCAAAGGTGATGGTGCCGGTCTTATCCAGCAGCAACACATGCACATCCCCCGCCGCTTCTACCGCGCGGCCAGACTTGGCGATCACGTTGAGACGCACCAGGCGGTCCATGCCGGCAATCCCGATGGCCGACAACAAGCCGCCAATGGTGGTGGGAATCAGCGTCACCAGCAGTGCGACCAGGAACACCAGCGGCAAGCTGCCATTGGCAAAGTGGGCGAACGGCTGCAGGGTCACCACCACCAGCAGAAAGATCAGGGTCAGGCCGATCAGCAGAATATCCAGCGCAACTTCGTTGGGGGTTTTCTGGCGTTTGGCGCCTTCCACCAGCGCGATCATACGGTCCAGGGTGGACTCGCCCGGGTTGGCGGTGATGCGGATGAGCAGCCAGTCCGACACCAGCCGCGTGTTGCCGGTGACGGCCGAACGGTCGCCGCCAGACTCGCGGATCACCGGGGCGGATTCGCCGGTAATCGCCGCTTCGTTGACCGCCGCAATCCCTTCGACGACCTCGCCGTCACCGGGGATCATTTCCCCGGCGGCAACACGTACCACATCGCCCTTGCGCAGGCTGGTGGCCGGCACCACCTTGAAGCTGCCATCGGCTTCCTGGCGTCGGGCGCTCAAGCCTTCGCTGCCAGCCTTGAGGCTGTCGGCGCGGGCCTTGCCACGGCCTTCGGCCAGGGCTTCGGCGAAGTTGGCGAACAGCACGGTGAACCACAGCCACACCGCGATTTGCACCGCAACAAAGGTGGGCACGGTGGTATCGGGCACGAAGCACAACACGGTGGTGAGGATGGCGGTCAGTTCGACCACCAGCATCACTGGCGAGCGTTGCAGTTGGCGTGGGTCCAGCTTGACGAACGCCTGGACCAGCGCCGGGCGCCACAGCGCCGAGATGGCGGTTTTGGCAGGCTCCTGGGTTTTGACCGGGGCCGCGTTTTTTGCAGGCATATTCATTTTCATATCCCTTAACTAGAAGCCCATACTCAAGTGTTCAGCGATGGGACCCAACGCCAGCGTCGGCAGGAAAGTCAGGCCGCCCACCAACAAAATGGTCACGGTCAACAGGGTCACGAACAGCGCACCATGGGTGGGGAAGCTGTTCTGGCCAATCGGTGCGGCTTTCTTCATCGCCAGGCTGCCGGCCAGGGCCAGTACCGGGAGGATGTAGCCGAATCGGCCGATCAACATGCCCAGGCCCAGCATCAGGTTATGGAACGGGGTGTTAGCGCCGAGGCCAGCAAACGCCGAACCGTTGTTGGCACTGGCCGAGGTGTAGGCGTACAGCAATTGACTGAAGCCGTGGGGGCCTGGGTTACTGATGGCGCCTGCCGGGCCGGGCAAGCTGGCGGCAATGGCACTCAACACCAATACGCCGACCGGCATCACCAGCAGGGTCACCACCAACAATTGCACTTCCCTGGCCTGGAGTTTCTTGCCCAGGTATTCCGGGGTGCGGCCGATCATCAAGCCGGCAAGGAACACCGCGATCAACACGTTAAGCAACATGCCGTACATACCGGCACCGACACCGCCGAAGATCACTTCGCCGACCATCATGTTGACCAGCGCCACCATCCCACTCAGAGGGCTGAGGCTGTCTTGCATACCATTGACCGAGCCGTTGGACGCCGCGGTAGTGGTCACCGACCACAGCACGGTACCGGTGGTGCCGAAGCGTGTTTCCTTGCCCTCCAGCGGGGCGGTTTGCTCTACGGCCGGGTTGTTCAGGGTTGGGTTGGGCTGGTATTCGGACCACAGCGACGTCGCGCCGCCGATCAAGAACAGCGCCAGCATGCACGCGAGGATCGCCCTGCTCTGACGCAGATCCTTGACGTAGTGGCCGAAGGTAAACACCAGTGCCACCGGAATCAGAATGATCGAGGCCACTTCAAACAGGTTGGCCCAGGCGGTCGGGTCTTCGAACGGATGCGCCGAGTTCACGCCGAAGAAGCCACCGCCGTTGGTGCCCAATTGCTTGATCGCAATCTGGCTGGCGGCCGGGCCCAAGGGAATCACTTGGTCCACGCCCTGCAGCGTGACGGCATCAACATAGTGGGCGAAGGTTTGCGGCACGCCCTGCCATACCAGAAACAGTGCGAGCACCAGGCACAACGGGAGCAGGCCGTAGAGGGTGGCGCGGGTCATGTCGACCCAGAAGTTACCCAGGGTCTGGGCAGATTTGCGCCCGATCCCACGGCAAAGTGCGACCAGCACGGCCAGGCCGGTCGCGGCGCTGACGAAGTTCTGCACCGTGAGGCCGGCCATCTGACTTAGATAACTTAGGGACGCCTCACCGCTGTAGTTCTGCCAGTTGGTATTGGTCATGAAACTGACGGCGGTATTAAACGCCAAGGTCCATTCCTGGCCCGGCAGGTTTTGCGGGTTCAGCGGGAGGGAGCCTTGAAATAACAGAATAGAGAACAGCAGCAGGAAGCCGGCGAGGTTGAATGCGAGCAAGGCCAGCATGTACTTCTGCCAGCTTTGTTCCTGCTGTGCGTCCACACCCGACAGGCGATAACAGGCGCTTTCCACCGGCCCCAGCACCGGGCTGAGCCAGGTGCGCTGGCCCTCCATCACCTTGTAGTAGAACCGCCCCAGGAACGGAGCCGGCACCAGTACCACGGCAAAGAAGGCGATGATCAGCCAATAGTCATAACTGTGCATAGCCGCTCCTAGTTCCGATCCGCGCGTAACAGCGCAACCAGCAGATAAATGAACAGCGCCACGGCCAATAGCAGTGACACCCCGTCCAGAACACTCATGGAAGTCTCCCCGTCTTGCGGCGATTGCCGCGTGTGGGGGCATTGTCCGCAGGAGGGGTGTAAAGGAACGAGAGCGAGGTGGTGGGTGGGGCGTAAAGATGGCGTAAAGAGTGGGTTTACGCGGGGTTTACAGCGGGATTTGCAGTGGCTGGGAGGGCCTCTTCGCGGGCAAGCCCGGCTCCCACATTCGACTGCGTTCTTTCAGTTAACACTCAGTCAAGTGTGGGAGCCGGGCTTGCCCGCGAAAGCGCCCGGCCAAGTCACCACCGCACTTATGTGGTGCAACTCATGCCACATTCAAACGCCAAACCGTCCCCCCGGCGACATAGGCACTGCTCTACGACATAGTTCTGAGGCTTGGCATAACCACTGCAACACCTTGAATCATTCCAAACGGTTCAGGGAGCACCCCACAATGAACACACAACTCAAACCCACCTTGGGTACCCTGCACCTATGGGGCATCGCCGTCGGGCTGGTGATCTCTGGCGAATATTTCGGCTGGAGCTATGGCTGGGGCGTCGCCGGGACCTTAGGGTTTCTGGTGACCTCATTAATGGTCGCCGCGATGTACACCTGCTTTATCTTCAGCTTCACCGAACTGACCACTGCGATTCCCCACGCAGGAGGCCCCTTTGCCTACAGCCGTCGCGCCTTCGGTGAGAAAGGCGGCTTGATTGCCGGCCTGGCCACCTTGATCGAATTCGTCTTCGCCCCGCCCGCAATTGCCCTGGCCATCGGCGCCTACCTGAACGTGCAGTTCCCGGCACTCGACCCCAAGCACGCCGCCGTCGGCGCCTACATCGTATTCATGGGCCTGAATATCCTCGGGGTCAAACTTGCCGCCACTTTCGAGTTGGTGGTCTGCGTGCTGGCCGTTGCCGAACTGTTGGTGTTCATGGGCGTAGTCGCCCCGGCGTTCAGCTTCAGCAATTTTGCCCTCAATGGCTGGGCCGGTTCCAACACCTTCGGCGCCCCGGCGATTGCCGGGATGTTTGCCGCCATTCCCTTCGCCATCTGGTTCTTCCTCGCCATTGAAGGCGCTGCCATGGCTGCCGAAGAAGCCAAGGACCCCAAGCGCACCATTCCGAAGGCCTACATCAGCGGCATCCTCACCCTGGTGATCCTGGCCATGGGCGTGATGTTCTTCGCTGGCGGGGTGGGTGACTGGCGCACCCTCTCGAACATCAACGACCCACTGCCCCAGGCGATGAAAACCGTGGTGGGTGACAGCTCCGGCTGGTTGCACATGCTGGTATGGATTGGCCTGTTCGGCCTGGTGGCAAGCTTCCACGGCATCATCCTCGGCTACTCGCGCCAGTTCTTCGCCCTGGCCCGTGCCGGTTACCTGCCGTCTTTCCTGGCCAAACTCTCACGTTTCCAGACACCGCACCGGGCCATCCTCGCCGGCGGCGTGGTGGGCATCGCCGCCATCTACAGCGACGGCCTGATCAACCTGGGCGGCATGACCCTGACCGCCGCGATGATCACCATGGCGGTGTTCGGTGCCATCGTCATGTACATCATGAGCATGCTCAGCCTGTTCAAACTGCGTAAGACCGAGCCACTACTGGAACGCACCTTCCGCGCGCCGGGCTACCCCATCGTGCCAGGCATTGCGCTGGTGCTGGCGGTGGTATGCCTGGTGGCGATGGCCTGGTTCAATGCCTTGATCGGGCTGATCTTCCTGGGCTTCATGGCGGTGGGCTTCATCTACTTCCAGCTGACCGCACAAGACCGTGTCGATGCGCCGGCAGATGCGATGTTGACCGGACAATAGCGCCTATGAGGCAGAACGGGCCTACACTGAACTACTCAGAAAGCCCGTCACTCAAAGCAGTGATTACCGTGGGAAAATTCTCCCACGAACCTCTGCCTCAAGGAGCGTCTTATGCCGTGGTATGCATGGTTGATTATGGTAGTAGCGATCGGGTCGATCGTCGGTGGCCTGATGATGCTGCGTGACAGCGCCAACAAGGTGGAACTCACCGACGAACAACGTAAACGCGTAGCCGAGCGCAATGCGCAAGCAGATGCCAAGGATGCGCAGGATCGCTAAATCTTGAGTTACTCCCAATCCGCCTTGGCAATATGCAAGCCGTGCTGCCCCTTGTAGGCAGCACGTTCCGGTTGGCTCCAGCCATTGAGCAACTCATCCTCCAACCGGTAGATCTCCACCCCCAACGGACGGCACACCGTCAGCGGATCCTGCGCATCCGGCCCCCACATCGGTAGCGACAAATCCCCGCCAGGGCACGTCGACAACGCACAGAGCAGATCAATCTCGGCAAAAAACTCCAGGTAATCGCCCTTCTTCGCCGGACAGGCTTTCATGAAGTACATGTCATCCTGATTGAGCCCGGTGCACTGGAAAATATTCAACACGTCATGCACATCGAACTCCGTCAGCCCATGGGGCAATACCGCACGGGTCAGGTTTGAGTGGCAATGGTGATGAAAGTCCTCCCCGGTCAACATACGGTTCACATAGGGGTCGCATCGCGTGCCCAACAAATCGTGCAAACGCCCACCGTGCTCATCAATGCCGTAGCTGGCCAGGCTGTCATCGGTGATCGTGACCAAGGGCCGTAGAAAAGGCAGGTTCGACCACAACCGATCATGGGTGCTGACATGGGCGCCTTGAAGCTGCCGGGTGCGCGCGGCCCACAAACGCTCGCGTGGGTCGTTGGCGTTCCAGACATTGAAATCCCCCACCTGCGGGCCCACCGGCGTGGTCACACGAAACACATGCCCGGCCGGCACCTTCCACGCCCTCCCCGTGCGGATCGGCACCTCGAACTGTTCGATCAACGTGCGCTGGGTTTTCTGATCACGAATGCGCTCATAGAACGCCGTATCCACCTGCAACGCCGAACCTTTGCTGACCTGGTACGCGGCGGGATAGTCTTTGTACATGGGGCACTCCTCCATCAAGGTTGATCAAACAAAGCGAGAGAAAGGTGTTCCGAGTCATCCAGGTACAGACTCATCGCCTCGCTGGCGGCCTGGGTTTGGTTGCGGGTTAGCAATGTGTATATCTCATGGTCACGCTCCAGCCAGGGTGATTGGAAACGTTGCTCGTCAGGCGCGGCGCAGAACGCCAGGCGCAACTGGGCAATCACCTGGGCGAAGAACTCGTCGAACAACGGGCTGCCCATCAACGCGACGATCTGTTGGTGAAACGCCAGGCTGTGAGTCGCCACAGCCCGCCAGTCTTCGCGCTCCCAGGCCAAGTGTGTAGCGTCAATGGCGTTTTGCATATGTGTCGATTGAGCGTCCGTCAGCGGGCCGCTTTGGGCTATGGCCTGCAATTCCAGGGTGCGGCGGACTACGAAGAGGTCACGCACTTCTGCTCGCTCCAAGCGCCGAACCATGACGCCCTTGTTGCGGACATAGCGAGTAAGGCCCTCCTGGCCCAGACGATGCAGCGCCTCGCGAATCGTATTGCGGGATGCGTTGTAGGCCTTGACCAGGTCCACCTCGATCAGCGGCATACCTGGTAACAGCCGGCCACCGATGATGTCGGCGCGCAGTTCCAGGGCGATTTGGTCGGCTAAAGATAAAGTGAGTGGCATTGTTACCTCGAGATTGTTGAACAATCACTGAGGAAGAGGTAATCACGTTTCGTGCCAATGCTGCGTCAGTGAGGAAATCGCAAGGTCGGTTAGTTAAAGGAAAGGCCGGTGTATGACCGGCCCTCCGCGCTGTTTTCAGATCCTCAATTAATAACCAGCCTGTCGCGATTCTTTTCCAGCAATGCCTTGCCGATGCCTTTCACTTCCAGTAACTCATCCACCGCCGTGAACGGGCCGTTGCTCTCGCGATAGGCGATGATTGCCTTCGCCTTGGAAGCACCAATGCCGAACAGATCGCGGCGCAGGGTTTCGGCGTCGGCAGCGTTGAGGTTGACCTTGGTGGATTGCTCGGGCTTGGTCATTTGGGTGGAGATCGGGGTTGGGGGTTCTGGCTTGATAGACGGCGCGGCGGTGGTGGCGATGGAGAGGCTGGTGAGGAAGGCGAAAATTAGGGAGGAAATGTAGAGGTTTTGCATTGGTGACGCTCCATGACATCGGTAAGAGAAAAGCAGCTTTTCCGAAGCTGCTTTTCTAACTTAGGTGATGTTTGGGAGGTGTCAAAGATGGGTGAGTAACAGGGTGTTAACTCACGGCTCCAGGCGACGTTGCTGGTAGATCCAGTCGACGATTTCGCCGTCAGGGGAATAGCCGCTGACGGTGTCGCGCAAGAGTTGGCGCACGCGGGTGTAATCGTCCTCATCCACAGCCGTAAGCAGCTCCGTCAGCTTTTCTTTGAGAGTTTCCCATGACAAATGATCTTCGTTGGCACTCATGATCATTGGGTGCTGGGTAGCGACAACGTTGTCACCAATCAGCAACTCTTCGTAAAGTTTTTCACCGGGACGCAGGCCAGAGAACTCGATTGCGATATCACCATGAGGATTCTTTTCGGAACGAACACTCAGGCCGGAAAGATGAATCATTTTTTCGGCCAGCTCGACAATCTTCACCGGCTCGCCCATGTCCAGCACAAATACATCCCCTCCCAAGCCCATAGAGCCTGCCTGGATTACCAACTGGGCCGCTTCAGGTATCGTCATGAAGTAGCGGGTGATCTTTGGATGAGTGACCGTCAGCGGGCCACCAGACTTGATCTGCTTGTGAAAGAGCGGAATCACTGAGCCGGAGGAACCCAGTACATTGCCAAAACGAACCATCGTAAAACGGGTTTTGTTGACGCGAGAGATGTTCGACTTGTCACCGAACAGTACGGGAGCCGGTTCACGACTGAGCGCTTGTAGGGTCAATTCAGCCAAACGCTTGGTACTGCCCATGACATTTGTTGGGCGTACCGCTTTGTCGGTGGAGATCAAAACAAAGTTGGACACCCCCACCTGAAGCGCGGCCTGGGCAGTATTAAGCGTGCCGATCACATTGTTCAACACGCCTTCGGCGATGTTGTGCTCAACCATTGGCACATGCTTATAAGCTGCGGCATGGTAAACAGTGTCTACGCGCCAGGTTTTCATGACATCTACCAGTTTTGCTTGGTTACGCACCGACCCGAGGATCGGCAATAGCTTAACTGGCAGTGACTCACGAACAACGCGTTGCTCAAGCTCTGAAAGGATGCTGTACAGATTGAACTCACTGTGTTCGAACAACAGCAACGTCGTTGGACGCAAGGCGAGAATCTGACGGCAAAGCTCTGAGCCGATCGATCCCCCCGCACCGGTTACTAGGACATTTTGCCCCTTGATACAGTGCTCCAGAAGATCGGCCTGGGCAGGTACTGCATCGCGGCCCAGCAGGTCTGCGATATCGACTTCCTGGATATCGTCTACTTTGACACGACCACTGGCCAAGTCCATAAAACCTGGAACGCTTCGCACGTGGAGCGGAAAGCCTTCAAGAAAACCGAGAATTTCACGGCGGCGGCCACGGTTGGAGGATGGGATCGCAAGCAGGATTTCTTGGGCTCCGGTAGCGTCGATCATGCGTTGTATATGCTTGGGTTTGTAGACTTGCAAGCCAGAAATGACACGATCCGCAATACTGGTGTCATCGTCGATAAACGCTACCGGCCGCATAACCCTGCCCATGCGCAAAGCCGCAACCAATTGGTTACCCGCAGCCCCTGCTCCATAAATCGCAACACGTGGCAGACCATCGTCACGACTGGTGAACGGCACATGTTGCGAGGCTGCGAACCAGTCGCCCAGAAAATACTGACGCATCGCCAGGCGCAAACCACCGACCATGATCAGGCTCAACCACCAGTAGTTGAAGATAATGGAGCGTGGAACCACGTTCTGATGGTTGCTGTACCAATAAACGACAACGCCGAGAATCAGCGAAGAAAGACTCACAGCTTTGATAATGGCGACAAGCGCATCGTTTCCGAAGTAACGCATGACAGCACGGTACATTCCAAAACGAATGAAAAGAGGAATTGCGACCACTGGGGCAGTCAGAAACAACCATGGGTGCTGAATAACGGGGTTGACCATCTCGTCAATACCCAAGCGCACCACAAAAGCCATCCACAGCGCAAACCACACCAGTACGACGTCTGTAGAAACCTGTATCAGACGCTTCTGACGGCGCGGTAACCCCAGCAATAACGCTCTCAACTTCTCCATAACCCCTTCAACCACCTCGTACTGCTCCTGCAACTTACATTCTCAGTGTGACAACCAAAACCAACGTACTCGTCGATAATGTCACTACTTGATTTAGATGCCCAACAAGCATCGCCGCTTCTGAAACTGAAAAAGCGAGCCAGGCCCGCCGCCTCAATAAACCGCGTACAAACTCAATCCGCAGCCGCCAAATTCATAACTTCAGTGAGCACGGCACAGGTTTTATCAATTTCGGAAGCCTTCAACGTCGGATGCACAAGAAACATAAGGCTGTTTTCTCCCAACTCTTTAGCAACAGGGAGCCTGTTCGCAGGACGCCATCCTGTGTTGTCGAATGCCTTTTCCAAATACACCTCGGAACATGAACCCGAGTAGCACGGCACACCACGCACGTTGATCTCAGTCAGCAGACGATCACGGCTCCAGTCCGGCTTCAACTGCGCAGGTTCGACGAAAACGTAGCATTTGTACGCTGCATGGACTGAATCTTCAGGAACAGCAGGAACTCGAATACCCCTCAAACCCTGGGCACAGTTCCAAATACGGCGTGCGTTGGCTAAACGGCTGGCTTGCCACTCAGGCATGCGGCGCAATTGGATGCGACCAATAACGCCCTGTGCCTCAAGCATACGCCAGTTGGTACCAAATCCCTCGTGAACCCAGCGGAATCCTGGCGGATGCTCGCGCTCATACACAGCTTCCCAGCTTTTGCCGTGATCCTTGAAGGCCCACATTTTCAACCAAAGGGAACGGTCATTGGTTGTCACCATGCCACCCTCGCCGCCGGTGGTCATGATTTTATCCTGACAGAACGACCATGCGCCGATGTGGCCGATAGCACCTACTGGACGACCTTTGTAAACGGCGCCATGGGCCTGAGCACAGTCTTCAATCACTTTCAGGTCATGCGCTTCAGCCAGTGCCATGATCGGATCCATGTCACAGGGCCAGCCGGCCAAGTGAACGCAAATAACTGCCTTGGTACGTGGGGTGACGACAGCAGAAATGGTGTCGGCGGTAACGTTTTGCGAGTCGCGATCAACATCGGCAAATACCGGGACCGCACCAGCGTTAACAATACTGGATACCGAAGCGAGGAACGTACGCGAAGTGACGATAACCTCATCGCCGGAACCAATTCCCAATGCCTGCAGTGCCAGATCAAGCGCCACAGTACCGTTTGCCAGCGCAATGGCATATTCAGTACCTGACCAGACAGCAAACTCTTTTTCAAATTCGCGGCATTCCATACCCGTCCAATAGTTGACCTTATTGGACAAAATCACATCCCGAACGGCATCGGCTTCTTCAGTAGTGAAAGACGGCCAGGGAGAAAATGGTGAATTGAGCATCCTTACACCCACACTTAATATTTAAAGAAACCATGGCAGGACTTTCGCCCCAGGCGATTGGCACGAACCATCTTACGCAGAAGCGGATGAGCGCGGTATTTGGGATCGCCAGTTTCATCATGCAACGTTTCCATAATGGAAAGGCAGACGTCATTGCCGATCAGGTCGGCCAAGGCTAATGGGCCAATGGGGTGGTTGGCACCAAGACGCATAGCCTTGTCAATCTCCTCGGCTGAGGCTACATCCTCCGCCAGGATACCAATCGCCTCATTGATCATAGGGATCAACATACGATTTACGATGAATCCAGGCGCCTCATTAACAAGAACCGGATCCTTCCCAAGTTCGCGGGCAAAATTCAGCGCCCACTCGACTGTTTGGGCAGATGTACCTAATCCAGCAATCACTTCGGCCAACTTCATCACGGGCGCGGGATTGAAAAAATGAAGACCTATCACATTACAGGGATACTTTGTCAAGGCCCCCAGCTCTGTAATTGAAAGAGAGGAAGTATTGGAAGCAAGGATGGTTTCGGAGCCGCATATGTTAGAAAACTCGCTGAAAACCTTCGACTTCTCCGCCATGCTTTCCGAAACGGCTTCTATCATGCAATCTGCGCCAGCTAGATCGGCGTAACTGTCAGCAATAGAGATCTTCCTAAGAAACGCCGCCGCATCCTCCGCAGACAGTCGCTTCTTGTTCACCATGCGACCAAATTGAGCCTCCAGATCGCCAAGGCTGTTTGCCGCGCGTTGGGTTGTGCTTCCTTTCCATACGATAGCGGTCACTAAGGCTGACTGGGCCAGGATTTGAACAATCCCCTTTCCCATTACGCCCGTCCCTACGACTGCAACCCGTACGCTCATTTTCTGCACCTCCATTAAGCCAACCTCGTCACTGCGCAATAGTCTTGATTGCTTTTGCGGGGCTCCCGAAAAAAACAGTATTTTCTGGGACATTTTTGGTGAGTACGCTCCCCATTCCAATCATAGCTCCGCTTCCAATGGTCAACCCTTGCCGGATAGAAGCCCCTGTCCCCAGTTCGGCATTACGACAGATTCGTACGTTTCCAGATACGGCCACCATCGGCGCGACAGTAACGAAATCTTCAAAGACAACCTCATGTCCGATCGTACAGTTCAAATTGACGATCACATGCTGACCGATGACGATTTCAACTGTGGCGATAGTACCAGCACAAATAATACTTCCGGCCCCAATTGTCACGTGCTCACTCATCACGATCGCATCAGGATCGATCAGCGTTGCAAACTCAGGGGAGCCCCTTGAACACATTTTATCCTTGACCTTGCTCCTGATACGCGGATTCCCGATAGCAATGACAAACTGGCAATCCGAATACTGCTGCCAGTCGTCGACCATTCCCAACACAGGCACTGAAGCAAATTGGTGACCCTGAATCGCGATATTATCGTCCAGAAAACCACGAATGGTGACGCCGAGACGCGAAGCCAACCAGAAGACTTCTTTACCGAAACCACTAAATCCAACAATAATCAAACTCTTATCTGGAGCCACTTGGTTTCCCCACCGTTTCTTGTCCTACGACCCCAACACTGGATCGATAAAATCAGTAATTGCCTATCTGCGGCGCAACTACAAAGCTCAGTAAAACCGCCTCACCGCTACTGTCCGATGCCGGTGAACTTTGACATCGTCACCTCACCGTCAGCGCTAATACCGTCACGTTTTAAAACTTTACGAATGGTCATTAATAAGATCTTGACATCCAGCTTCAACGTTCTGTTGTCTACATACCACACATCTAACTTGAACTTTTCTTCCCAACTCAAGGAATTGCGCCCATTAACTTGAGCCCACCCTGTAACACCAGGCCGGGTATCGTGCCGACGGTACTGTTCGGCTGAATAGAGGGGAAGATATTCCATCAATAAAGGGCGCGGCCCTACCAAGCTCATGTCGCCCTTCAATACGTTCCAAAGCTCCGGGAGCTCATCCAGGCTGCTAGAGCGCAAGAAGCTACCAAAAGGCGTCATTCGATCCACGTCGGGCAGTGGATTTCCAGCTGAATCCACAGCATCTTTCATGGTCCGGAACTTGACCATTTCAAATGGCTTGCCATTTCGACCAGGCCGCACCTGACGAAATAGTACCGGGGAACCAAGCTTCCGACTGATTTTCCAGGCGACAAACACAATGACCGGGGATAATAATAAAAGCCCAAAAAAAGAAGCTGTAATATCAAAAATACGCTTAAGCATTCTAGAAACCTTATAACCCACTTGAAGCCGGGCACGCCCAGCACCGACCATTTTTGACTATTTAGAAAACCGATTAAAAATACGCGTAAAACCCTCGATTCCTTTTTTGAGGGACATCTGCGAATGGTAAAAATCTTGACCTTTTTTGGCCATAATGTCGAGCTCTATCGGGCTTGCCCGACTCAACGCCAACGCGGCGTCAGCGAGCGCTTGAGGACTCTGTGACTCAGCAATATAGCCGCTGCCGCTGCGTTGAACCAACTCAGCCGCGTCACCATCCACAGCCATCAGAAGAGGCTTGCCGGCTGCTAGATAAGCCTGGGTTTTTGAAGGGATCGTGATGGTAAACAGCGGGTCTTTTTTCAGGTGAACCAGTAACGCATCAGCAGCCCTAAGATAACGTCCTGCTTCGTTCATAGGAACCACAGGCAGAAATAGCACATTGTCCAAACCATCATCCGCAGCGCGCTGCTTCAAACGCGCGACCTCAACGCCCCCTCCCAAGAAAACAAATACAATTTCCGTGTTGGCCGCGGATAAGATCCTGGCCGCATCCAGAACGGTATCCAATGCCTGGGCCTTACCCATCGTACCAGCAAAGAGAATCCTGAATTTCGGCTTGTCGGGGAAATTCGGAGGAAGGATATTCAGACCATCAGCCAAAGCATCTTCCGCACACCAGTTATAGATAATATCTATTTTTGTGTCCGGCACTCCACGCTCCACCAGGAGACGCTTGAACCCAGGAGACAGGACAACTATCTGGTCCACATGTTTATAAACCCAGTCACACACACGAGATACGACTTGAAGTGCCTTCGGATTTGAGAACATACCCGTCGCACGTAACGTGTCCGGCCACATGTCCTGAATGTCATAGACAACCGGCGTACGTCGAAAAAAACGAATAAGGCAGGCAGCAATACCCACCGTCAATGGTGGGTGGTAGGCATAAATAACATCAGGACGCTTGGCACCGAACAAGCCATAGAACAGACTCGCCGCACCAAAACTCAAATAATTGAGTACACGACCCACTCCGCTTTGACCGTGGCTTGGATAAAGAGGAAGTCGTGTGACTTTTACGCCATCAATGACTTCTTTCTGGCACAATTTTATCTTGTAGCCGGGATAAATTTTACCGCCGGGATAATTCGGAAAACCGGTGACTACTTCAACCTCAAAGCCCTGCTCTACCAAGGCCCGAGCGAATACGAGGCCCTTAAAAGTGGGCTCAGGTTCAAACCACTGGGTCAAAAGCAAAATGCGAACTGCCATCCGTAATCGTTCCCGAATAAAACTGCTTTATGAAGGCGACAACGTCGCCCGTGAAATTTCCCGAGAATTACATACATAGCCCGCCCAGCATCACCGCGAAATGAAGGGATATAAGCCATGGTCAGTTTGGCATATCCAGCTAGACGGCTAGCAAACTTCGCGTGCGCCACCCGGTTAGCTGAATACGCTTTGAAAACTCGAAATTCCACGATCCCTTTATCAGTCAAATTTTTTCCAGACCACTCGCATTACATAATCGCGGTAGCTGTGAATGATACGGACGACTTTTTCTGCGACATTCGGCATACTGTAATCACTAACAAGGCGAAGCGTACGCACATCATCGCGCTCCTGAAACTCCAGAACTTGCAGGGCTTGCATAACCCGCTCAACCTCCAGCCCTACCATCATAACTGCGGCTTCTTCCATACCCTCCGGACGCTCGTGAGCTTCGCGAATATTCAGCGCAGGGAAATTCAGGATCGATGACTCCTCGTTAATCGTACCGCTGTCCGAGAGCACCGCTTTCGATTCAAGTTGCAGCTTGTTGTAATCTTTGAAGCCCATAGGCTTCAACAATCGAACGTTGTCGTGGAACGTTACGCCCAATGCGTCAAATCGCTTTTGCGTGCGCGGATGCGTGGAGACAATCACCGGATAATTGTAAGCTTCAGCTACGCCGTTAAGTATGCCCACCAGCTTCAAAACGTTTGTTTCAGAGTCGATGTTTTCTTCTCGGTGAGCACTCACCACAAAGAACTTACCAGCTTCAAGTCCCAAGCGCTCCAGTACAGCTGAGCCCTTTATACCTTCACGGTAATAATTGAGAACTTCATACATCGGGCTACCCGTCTTGATGACCATATCAGGAGCCAAACCTTCCCGCAGCAGATAGTCACGAGCAATCGTGCTGTAGGTCAGATTGATGTCGGCCGTATGGTCGACGATACGTCGGTTGATTTCCTCGGGCACACGCATGTCGAAGCAACGGTTACCCGCTTCCATATGGAAGGTCGGAATCTTGCGACGTTTGGCCGGAATAACAGCCATGCAGCTATTGGTATCCCCAAGCACCAACAATGCTTCAGGATTCACTTCTGCCAGCACTCGGTCGACTGCAATGATCACATTACCGATTGTTTCCGCGCCGCTGGCACCCGCCGCATTGAGAAAAAAGTCTGGCTTGCGAATGCCCAAGTCATCAAAAAAGATTTGATTAAGCTCGTAATCATAATTCTGTCCGGTGTGCACCAGAATATGTTCACAATGCTCATCCAAAGCAGCCATGACGCGCGACAGACGGATAATCTCAGGTCGGGTACCTACAACAGTTACAACTTTCATTTGCTTCATATTCATTCTCCGCGTCTTCCACTCAAGCTTGGGAACCGACCGCCAAGGCGTAAGTATCAGGATGCTCCCGATCAAATACTTCATTTGCCCAAAGCATAACGATCATCTCCCCCTCACCGACATTCGTGATGTCGTGCGTCCACCCGGGAACTGTTTCAACAACCACCGGCCTCACTCCGTCAGTGAATAATTCATAGAACTCACCGGAAACGATATGCCTAAATCTGAAGCAGGCTTCACCGCGTATCACCAAAAATTTTTCAGTTTTGGAATGGTGATAATGCCCTCCCCGTGTGATGCCAGGATGCGCAGTAAAAAAAGAAAACTGCCCAGAATCAGTTGTCTTGAGCATCTCAACAAACTCCCCACGTGAGTCGCCATATTTAGGCACCTCATAGGTAAAATTTTCAGGGGGAAAATAGCTGAGATAAGTAGAGTAAAGTGCGCGGGGCAATCCTGCTCCAACTCGCTCGGTGATCAACGTACCACGACTGTTGCGGAATGCTTGTAATTGCTGCGCCAGCTCGCCTACTGTAATATTATAATGTGGTACTACATCGCTAAATAAATCAGGCGCAACCACACCATCCATGACGGCAATAAAACGGTCGATTACATCATCGATATAGACCAGTGTAATGTTCGCGTAAGGGTCATTAATCTGGATAGGAAGATCGCGCGCAATATTGTGGCAAAACGTCGCCACCGCAGAGTTATAGTTTGGACGCGCCCACTTACCAAAGACATTGGGCAACCGAAACAAATACACCGGCGAACCGTGCTCGGAACTGAGAGTACGCAAAATTTCTTCAGCAGCACGCTTACTTGCACCATACGCATTTTCATACTCCGCCTGAGTCGACGAAGTATAAACTACAGGGATTTTACGCCCACTGGCTACAATGGCGCTTGATAACGCTTGTGTAAGATCGGCGTTTCCGGTTTGAAACTCCTCCGGATCCTGCGGACGATTTACGCCTGCCAAGTGAAAAACAAAATCAGCCTGTGCTACGAGTAAAACAAGGTCTTGCAAGTCATTTTCTCGAGAAAACTGATATACCTCGACGTCTTTTCGTTCGCCTAAATGGACAGCCAGATTCCTACCGACGAATCCATTCGCGCCTGTTATAAGAACTCTCATGATCACTCCTCGGGCGTGGCATGCTCACCACGCTGAATAGCTCGCATGAAGTCAAGCTTCAATAGTAAATTCTGCATACCCAGAACATTCAAGCGTTCGGTATTATGTGAATTATAATCTTCGGTTCGTGAAATTTTTTCTTCGCCCTGCTCAACAAATTTACTGTAATTAAGATCACGCAAATCCGGTGGCACACGGAAGTATTCACCCATATCTTCAGCACAGGCCATCTCCTCACGACTCAGTAGCGCTTCGTAAAGCTTTTCTCCATGACGTGTACCAATGATCTGCACCGGATGATCTGGCTTGCCCAACAGATCCGTTAAAGCATGAGCGAGTATTTCAACCGTAGCGGCGGGCGCCTTCTGCACAAACAAATCACCGTTATTACCGTGTTCAAACGCATAGAGGACCAGATCCACCGCATCAGCGAGAGTCATCATGAAACGCGTCATGTTAGGATCAGTAATCGACAAAGGTTTATCGGCACGAATCTGCTCGATAAACAATGGAATAACTGAGCCACGCGACGCCATTACATTACCGTAGCGCGTCCCACAGATAACGGTCTTTTTCTCATCCACGTTACGAGATTTTGCGACCATCACCTTTTCCATCATAGCTTTGGAAATACCCATAGCATTGATAGGATACACGGCCTTATCCGTACTCAAACACACCACACGCTTTACACCATTTTGAATGGCAGCCTCCAAGACATTATCAGTACCGATAACATTAGTCTTGACAGCTTCCATCGGATGAAATTCGCATGACGGAACCTGTTTGAGAGCCGCAGCATGAAAGATATAATCAACGCTTCGAGTAGCTGTTAATACGCTATTATAATCCCTAACATCTCCGATATAAAACTTCAACTTAGGATTCGAATAACGCTTACGCATGTCGTCCTGTTTTTTTTCGTCACGGCTGAAAATACGAATTTCCGCAATATCAGTATCTAGAAATCGTTTTAAAACTGCGTTACCAAAAGAGCCAGTACCACCAGTGATTAACAATACTTTTTTAGAAAACATATAGACTAGACCTACAGATATTTTTTGTAAACTGGATATGATTCTCTAGCAAAACCGTACGTTTTCCTAGAGGGAAGCTTCGATAAAGTAGCGCTTTCCATATGATGAACTAGCAGGTCTGGATCATAGTACATTTTCCCTCCACCATTCTCGAGCTGACCAGCCAATATAGCTTCTTCACCATACAAAAAAACTTTATTGTCCAACTGCTTAAATTTCTTGAAAAAACTTGGCAGCAATACGTAACAAGCGCCAATCCCCATATGCACATATCCAGGAGCTTGGTCAAACGAGTTATTACGCCCACCGGAAATTTTATTTTTAATACCAGAAAGCCAAGTCAGCACACGTGCCGCGTAATAGGATTTAAAATAAATATCGTACAAGAACTTGCGACCACGTGCAACTTTAGTACGAGAGTGAGGATTCTGCTGGTAACCGTCCGCAGTCGTCACATTAGGCGCCAACACCAGGACGTCTTGTGGATAATCTCTTTCGAGGACAAGCTTAGTAAAATCCTCAGAAAACTTCAGATCGTTATTACCAACCACAACAAACTCTGGGTTTTCAATAGATGCAATACCAAGATTCAAGCCACCAAAATATCCTAGATTTTCAGTAGAAAAAATCAGTTTCACATCAGGATCACTCCCGAGTTTATCCTCTAAAATCTTTCGATCACTCGCAGCCGACGCATTGTCAACGATGACACAACGCGCATTGGCTCTTACTTGACGCTTAACACTATCAACGAAATCAAGCGTAAGTTGGCTACCATTGTAGTTAACACATACATACACAACCGTTATCATACACCATGCTCCATATCACGCTTCCGATTTAAAGCGCCTAAAAAGAACGAAAACAGGATCATTACGTTTGGCACTAAGAAAGCATCCCAAAACATATTTAATAGTCCAAGCACGATTAGCATTCTAAACACCAGACGCCGCTCATCGTTGGAAACGCGCTTAAAAACGCTCTTAATAATACAAATCCAAAATCCAGCAAAAAATATTAACGGTAAGACCCCCATCTTCCAGATTGAAGTCAACAGATAGTTATGCGGACTCCAGCCCGTCAGATCCGTATATTCGCCGAAACTTTGATTATATAATTGAAAGCCGTAAAAGCCATTTCCAAATAAAGGATTCTTGAGAAACTGTTCTACAGCTAAAAAATACAAGGTCAAGCGACCGCTACTCAGTTCATCTAGGTCGCCGCGCTCGATCGCCGAAGCCATGCCGTCAATTCTGGTAGACCACACTCCTTCCAGTGACGACCAACCAAGATAGGCCAACACTGACATCAAAAGCAGTGCCGATATAGAGCCCATAACAAAGACAATAGGGTTCCTCTTTAGAATATCTTTCCCCATAAACATAAAAACAACCACAAGCCCTAAAACACCCTCTCGCGACAAGGAAAATATCGTCAACCATAAGAAAACAAAAATAAATAAGCGAAAACGTAGCAGCGATACACCTGAAAAAGTTCTATAAAAATGAACTATAATATAATAGGACACAAATAAGAACGCTACAAATGAATGCACTCCATAAAGTCCATATATAGGCAACCAGAAGAACCAACCATTTATCTCCCCTTCTGTTCGAACCATCCCTCCAAAAAAGATGAACACCGACAATGAAAAAATAAAAATAAAGAATAAAAATATATTAGTGTACGCCTTTAAAAAAAGATAAAAATTGAAATCATTATTTACCAGATAACGCCCCGCAAAATAACCAAAAACAGGAAAAAAGAAGTAGAATACCGATAAAAATGGATGTATGGACAGCTCTCCCGTAACAAATGTTGAATTACTTAGAACTGCTACGACAGAAAAAAGTATAGCTCCCAACAAATACAACATCTCAACTCTAAACTTCACCAGAGCGACAACAAAGCCATACAAGGCAACAAGCCAGGCGATCGGCATAGCTACCTCACCATATGAAAAGCCAACCAATGGAAGGGCCATAAGCGTCGTCAGCATATATATTATTAAATGCCGAACGTCGACCTTTAACTTATAACCAGAAAACCCAGAGACATTATTATTCATATTATCTGACCAAATATCTTAGCAAAGAAAATAACACTAACCGAATTTTTTTTATCAAAAAAAACGAACCAAGAATAACAAGAACACAAACTAAAAACTTACTTAAAATCACAAAATTCTGTTGTTCCTCACCGACGACCTTAAAACCCTCGCCCGCCAACACCATTATAACCGCGACAAAAGTTGCCTGAAGCAAGAACATCAAATCCAACCTAATCCGCATGACATCCTTAGACAAATACAAAAGAACTAAAAAATAGATTAACTGCCCTGAAAAATTCGCCAACGAAAAAAACATAAGGCTATTTTCCAATGCAGCAAAAGCGTTCATGCATAAGACAACTATGACTACTACACCGCCAACTAGCGACATTACCCAAGATCTACCACTTAATTCCATACCCTTATGCGCATAGACCGAGGCTGCGCCGAGAAAAACAGCGAGAGAACTAAATATGAGCCAAGCACCCAGTTCTCGTGCATCTTCATTAATGATTTTACCAAGCAGCTCTACGTTTACTAAGAGTGCTCCAGTTAATATTATTCCAAAAAACAATAAAAAATTCATTTTTTCTGCAACTAGCTCGCCCGCCGCGTGCAAATTTTTTGTTTTCTTCAGGGTACTTACAAGAAAAGGTTGAAGTGCCATTAGCATCGGCATTGATACGATACTAACCGCACCAAGCAGTAGATCACGACTAGAAGAGTACATACCTAATTCATGATCCATTCCTATATGACGCATAAACACCCTATCGGAAAAACTATAGAGATTGTAAAAAACCAACCAAATACCTACGGGAAAACAATAGACCCAAGACAACTTCGTAAATCTTAATATACTCTTAAGTCTCAACTTTTCAGTTGACCTGGACAGGTGTTTTTTTGAAAAAAGCAGATAACACAGCGCGCTTAGTAAAGCTGCTACTGAAACGCTAAAAATCACGAGTTGAAAGCTCATGATCTCCAGCAGAGAAAACGCTACTAACATAAATGTTTGAATGCCAAACTGCAAAAAAACCAGCCACACAAAATGACTTACTAACCTATAAGCTTGAAGTTGAGCTTGGTAAAAAAATATCATCATTTGTGATGCTAATAGTGCAGCGCCACACAACATATAGCTCAAATTGTAGTCAAGACAATAAAATATAACTAAAGAAGAAATAACAGCCAAACAAATAGAAAGCAACAACAGCAAATCCAAAGAGCTTCGAAAGCTTGGATTAAATTTTTTAAACCGCAAGCCAACAACTATTGCTGCTTGGTATAACCATCCGCCAAAAAGTTGCGCCAAGAAGAGGTTAACGACAATCATTGTCGAATAGGATCCATAACCTTCCGTCCCGATACCTTGCGAAATTAAATATATACCATAAGCAGTTGCAACTGCCGGTATAATTTTTGCAAGAAGATACCAAAGCGTATCTTTGGTAATAGCTAAGGATTGAGCCTCAACGCTCATAAAGTGCACTTATTAAATTCAAGGAATTTATATTATTATTTTTTCCGACCATATGCAGCTTAGGGACTCGCAGATCGCTTAAATCAAGGTCAAAATCAAACATACATTCCATAATAATCTCTTGAAATCTTATTTTTCGTTCTGCATGATAGATCGTCATACCCACTCAAGGCAATGACGCCTCACGCTAACCCATCAAAGCATCGACATGCGGCATAACCAGCATCGTTTGCGACAAGGAAAAACGAAGAATCTTGGCGCTCCGTCCTGGTCTTTCACCTCTTGGCGCCCTAGACGACTTCTTTTTGTTAGCCCATTTCATGCAAAAGTCCAACCCTTTTCTCCCAAACAGCTACATCGCTTACCCCTCCCCTATCAGCCACACCGCAGCATTCAGTATAGGCAGAGGCAACGCCCATGTGGGTTGGGAGCGCAAATAGCATAGGATGTAACTATTGCTTGTGAACCCTCTGCCAATAACTTAGGATCCATTAAGGTTAAATTCGACATGAATATTTAATTAACATGTCGAATATAAATATTAATTATATCTGTTGCACAAGACAGGCCGTTTGTGAATTTTTTGAGCCCGCCTTATGAAATGTATAAAGACTCCGAAGTAGGGCCAAACATATCGCCAATGCCAATCCAAGAAATACACCAAAAATGATCAATAATTTCTTTTTAGGATTGATCGGGGAAAGCGGCTCTAACGCTTGCTTATCAATAGCAACCAACTTCAAACGACTCATATCGATGTTAAGATTACGCAATCTCGCTGATTCTGCACGAAGAGGTTCGACTCCAGCCAAAAACAAATCTTCGTTCTTACGATCTTTTAGAACCTCAATCTCACGATTTTTTTCTAGTAGTTTTAGTTCTTTATCTATTTCACCAATTCGGGCTGATGTAAAGTCATCAGATGTGCGTCGCTGCAGAGCTGTTTTTTCTGCTTCTAACGCGTCAACGCCCATGAAGTATAATGGGGTCTGCTGGTTATTCACCTCAGTACGCATAATGCTAGAACTTCCCGCCCTATCGGCATCGCTCATCGAAGAGGGGGTGGCCGGCTTTCTAATCCCTAGAGACTTGGCAATGCCTATAGCTTCATTCAATTGCGATATTCGATCTGCCCTTACGGTTTTTAATTGTGCACGAAGGGCACGACGCTCATCTTCGAGTCGAGCGCGACTTAAGTCGCTTCCCTCTTGTAGTTTTGCAATTCTGGCCGCTTTGTCATTTTCATAGTTCGCGCGTGCGGCATTCATTTTTTCGGAAAGCTCATTAAGACGATTGCTGACAATAACCTTCAAATCAGCCGCTACTTTTTCTTTCTCACTGTCGATAGCATAATCCACAAACCCATTCAAAATAGATACGCCATCAACGCCCTTCGGGTAATTCATATCCACAAGGATGTACGAACTTAGCGGATCGCCTTTTTTAGGATCCGGCAGAGAGACTCTAATTGCATTACGATTAAATTCTTCAAAGCTTTGTTCTAGCGTTCTGCCAGGACGTACAAACTTTTGAAAAAGTTTTTGATTATTTCGAAAATAATTCAACCGCACCTCATACGACTCAAGTGAAGCCCCCACTTTAACAAGGGCCTGACTGGGAGGGAGTTGATAGATCTCCGAACGATTTAACGCGTCTAATTCATTTATCGCTGCCGGCCTTAGCAGGCTATTGACCTGATACTCCGGAGTGACCAAAAAAGCGTAAGCGGTCGCAGCTAAAGCCACCGTTGACGCTACTAAAAATATAAATTTTTTCTGCCGTTTTACAGCATCGAAAAGCGTCAAAAAATTAATTTCGGCGGCGGTTGGTACCGGGGGGGCGCGGAAGCTACTACTCACAACAAAAACCTGCCTTCAAAGAGAAACTGCGGGCTCGTTATGCAGACAAAATTGCGTTTTTTATTCTAATTAGTTGGCCGCCAAAACCTAGCGTCTCTGCCAAATTTTGAGCGCAAAAAATGCCTGTTATCGAGAACAGATTCCATTCTGCCATCTCTTTGGCATATTACAAGTCTTGACATGTCTGTCAGGCGATTCTGATTTTCTAGGAGAACTGTCGCAACCAACAGGGCTAGGTAGGTAGGCAGTTCAAAGCGCGCGACATGGCATGGTTTCTGACAAACGGTCGCCCGCCCTTCCCTTTCTCCTAAAACTAAACCCTAAACCACCGCCTTACCCCGACGCCTACGCATAACCACCCCCAACACCGGCCCAATCAACATCCCCACAATCAAAGCCACCACCACAAACACCGCCACCGGCATCTGCGCAGTACTCCACCCCAGGAACGACAGCGCCACACCCTGCTGGTTTTCCAGCACAAACGCCAGAACCACCAACGCTGCAAGCACTGCAATCAACACCGCAACAACGCGCTTAACCCCACGCATACCCTTCTCCTTCCCCAAAAACACTCAGACGCCTTCTTCCTCTTCTTCGTTCACCCGATCGCGCAACTCCTTGCCCGGTTTGAAGTGGGGAACGAATTTGCCGTCGAGGCTGACGGATTGGCCGGTTTTTGGGTTGCGGCCTACGCGTGGTGCGCGGTAGTGCAGGGAGAAGCTGCCGAAGCCGCGGATTTCGATGCGATCTCCGGTGGCCAGGCATTGGGACATTTGCTCAAGCATGGTCTTGATAGCCAGCTCTACATCCTTGGATGAGAGCAGCCCTTGATGGGTGACAATTCGTTCGATCAACTCCGACTTCGTCATATTTTTCCCTTCTTTTTCAAGCAGCTAGGAAAAGCGCTCCGAAGGTTTTAGCATGAGTTGATGAATTTGAACAGCCCATGTGTCAACTTATCTGAGGCTGAATAAACACGCTCAGCAAGCAGCCAACCCCTTACTTACAGATCACCAACATGGTCCGCGTCACCGCGCCAGCAGGGTTCCAGCCGAACAGGTAGTCGCCCTCTTCGTCCTCTGCATCGCTGGAGCGGGTTATGACCTTGTAGCCCTGCATCTTGCACTCACGGGCGGCGCGCTTCTCGCACTTTTCCCACTTGTTGCCCAGGCCAGAGCAGTCGATCTCGATGCCACTGACGCCACGCTTGGCGTGGGTCTTGGCACTGGTGGAGGAGCAGCCTGCAAGCACGAGCAAGGCGAGTATTACGATAACTCTGTTCATTCAAACCCTTATTGAGTCAGCAACGCGAAATAGCCGTTTTTTAAAAACTATAGTCAGTTCTGACATTGGGCTGAACACCTTCGTTCGGTGCAGTTGCTTCATCAAATTTCAGGCACAAAAAAGGGCGACCGAAGTCGCCCTTTTTCTACAGCTTTACAGAACTTAGTTCTGCTTAGCCATTGCCTGGCGCAGCAGTGCCGCCATGGTGGTGTCAGCAGCAGCTTCCGGAGCAGCTTCTTTCAAGCTCTGGATAGCTTCTTTCTCTTCCACTTCGTCTTTCGACTTGATGGAGAGCTGAATCACGCGGCTCTTGCGGTCAACGCTGATGATCTTGGCTTCTACTTCCTGGCCTTCTTTCAGTACGTTGCGCGCGTCTTCAACGCGGTCACGGCTGATTTCGGAGGCTTTCAGAGTCGCTTCGATATCGTCGGCCAGAACGATGATGGCGCCTTTGGCGTCAACTTCTTTCACAGTGCCTTTAACGATGGCGCCTTTGTCGTTCTCTTGAACGTACTCGGAGAACGGATCGCTTTCCAGTTGCTTGATGCCCAGGGAGATGCGCTCGCGCTCTGGGTCAACCGACAGGATAACGGTGTCCAGCTCGTCGCCCTTCTTGAAACGACGAACAGCTTCTTCGCCAACTTCGTTCCAGGAGATGTCGGACAGGTGAACCAGGCCGTCGATGCCGCCGTCCAGACCAATGAAGATACCGAAATCGGTGATCGACTTGATGGTGCCGGAGATTTTATCGCCCTTGTTGAACTGGCCAGAGAAATCTTCCCATGGGTTAGATTTGCACTGCTTGATGCCCAGGGAGATACGACGACGCTCTTCGTCGATGTCCAGAACCATAACTTCCACTTCGTCGCCGACTTGTACGACTTTCGAAGGGTGGATGTTCTTGTTGGTCCAGTCCATTTCGGAAACGTGTACCAGGCCTTCCACGCCTTCTTCCAGCTCTGCGAAGCAGCCGTAGTCGGTCAGGTTGGTAACACGCGCGGTCACGCGGGTGCTTTCTGGGTAACGAGCTTTGATAGCAACCCATGGATCTTCGCCCAGCTGCTTCAAGCCCAGGGAAACGCGGTTACGCTCACGATCGTACTTCAGAACCTTGACATCGATCTCGTCGCCAACGTTGACGATTTCGGAAGGATGCTTGATACGCTTCCAAGCCATGTCGGTAATGTGCAGCAGGCCATCGACGCCACCCAGATCGACGAATGCGCCGTAATCGGTGAGGTTCTTGACGATACCTTTGACTTGTTGGCCTTCCTGCAGGGATTCCAGCAGAGCTTCACGCTCGGCGGAGTTCTCTGCTTCCAGCACGCTGCGACGGGAAACGACAACGTTGTTGCGCTTCTGGTCGAGCTTGATGACTTTGAATTCCAGTTCTTTGCCTTCCAGGTGCGTGGTGTCGCGCACTGGACGAACGTCGACCAAAGAACCTGGCAGGAACGCACGGATGCCGTTAACGTCGACAGTGAAGCCGCCTTTAACCTTACCGTTGATAACGCCCTTGACCACTTCTTCAGCTGCGAAGGCTGCTTCGAGAACAATCCAGCATTCAGCGCGCTTGGCTTTTTCACGGGACAGCTTGGTTTCACCGAAACCGTCTTCAACCGAGTCCAGAGCAACGTGAACTTCGTCACCGACATTGATAGTCAGGTCACCAGCATCGTTGTAGAACTGTTCCAGCGGGATCAGAGCTTCAGACTTCAGACCAGCGTGAACGGTTACCCAGCGAGCTTGGTAATCGATATCAACGATAACACCGGTGATGATGGAGCCTGCCTGAAGGTTCAGGGTTTTTAGGCTTTCTTCAAAGAGTTCCGCAAAGCTTTCGCTCATTTTAATTCCTGTTGATAAGGGCGAAGAATACGCCCATCTCCACACCCCAGACGGTGTGGGTCAGTTTCAGTTAAAAGAAGCCACCGCAGGACTATGACTGGTCCCCTGCGGCCTTCTTGATCACCCGGCGATATCGCGAATGGCGATTTCACTCATGATGCGTTCCAGCACCTGCTCGATGGACAACTCCGTGGAATCCAGCTGTATGGCGTCAGCCGCCGGCTTGAGCGGGGCTACCGCACGCTGGGTATCACGCTCATCGCGTGCACGGATCTCATCTAGCAGACTCGACAGACTAACACCATCGACTTTGCCCTTCAACTGCAAGTATCGGCGGCGTGCCCGTTCCTCGGCGCTGGCGGTCAGGAAAATCTTCAGCGGCGCCTCGGGAAACACCACCGTGCCCATGTCGCGGCCATCGGCCACCAGGCCCGGCGCCTCCTGGAATGCGCGCTGGCGCTGCAGCAGCGCCTCGCGCACGGCAGGCAGCGCGGCCACTTGGGAGGCGCCCGCGCCGATACTTTCGGTGCGAATCACATCGCTGACTTCATCACCTTCCAGAATGATGCGCTGCAACTGACCCTCGGTCGCCGCAATGAACTGCACATCCAGATGGGCGGCAAGTTTCGTCAGCAATTCTTCGTTGGTCAGGTCCACGCCATGGTTGTGCGCAGCGAACGCCAGCAGGCGATATAGCGCGCCAGAATCCAGCAGGCACCAACCCAGGCGCTTGGCCAGAATGCCAGCGATTGTGCCTTTGCCCGAGCCGCTAGGCCCGTCGATGGTAATCACCGGTGCTTTGATATTCACAATTGAGCCTCTTGGGCAACACGGATGCCGACTTGGGCACACAGTGTCAGAAAGTTCGGAAAAGACGTAGCAACATTGGCGCAGTCAAGGATACGAATAGGCGCCGTCGCCCGCAGGGAAGCCACACTGAACGCCATGGCAATCCGATGATCGCCATGGGCATGCACTTCACCGCCGCCCATCGGGCCACCGTCAATGATAAGCCCATCAGGGGTGGGTTCACACTTCACGCCCAGAGCCAACAGACCGTCGGCCATCACCTGGATGCGATCGGACTCCTTGAGGCGCAGCTCTTCGGCCCCGCGTAAAACAGTGCGCCCCTGAGCACAGGCTGCGGCAATAAACAGCACGGGAAACTCATCAATCGCCAACGGCACCAGGTCCTGTGGAATCTCGATGCCCTTGAGCGCAGCAGCACGCACACGTAAATCCGCAACCGGCTCGCCGCCCACCTCACGCTGATTTTCGAGGGTGATATCAGCCCCCATCAGCCGCAGGATGTCGATCACACCGGTGCGGGTCGGGTTGATACCGACATGCTCCAGCAACAGCTCGGAGCCTTCGGCAATCGAGGCCGCCACCAGGAAAAACGCCGAAGACGAAATATCCCCTGGCACTTCAATACGCGTAGCGGTCAACCCATGCCCCGACGCCAGCGACGCCGTCGCGCCCTGCACCGCCACCGGGTAGCCAAAGCCGCGCAGCATGCGCTCGGTGTGGTCGCGGGTCGGTGCGGGCTCGGTCACCGAGGTTTTACCCTCAGCGTATAACCCCGCCAACAACAGGCAGGATTTCACCTGGGCACTGGCCATGGGCAGTACATAGTTCAAGCCTTTGAGCGATTGCCCGCCACGAATGCTCAGTGGCGGACGCCCGTCCGGCCCGGTCTCGATGATCGCACCCATTTCACGCAGCGGCTTGGCCACGCGGCTCATCGGGCGCTTGGACAGCGAGGCATCGCCGGTCAGCACGCTGTCGAAGCGCTGCGCCGCCAATACACCGGCCAACAGGCGCATCGACGTGCCGGAATTGCCCACGTAGATCGGCCCCGGCGCTGCCTTCAGGCCCTGCAGGCCGACACCGTGAATGGTCACGCGCCCATGGTGCGGGCCCTCGATCACCACGCCCATGTCGCGAAAGGCCTGCAAGGTCGCCAGGGCGTCCTCACCCTCAAGGAAGCCTTCCACCTCGGTCACACCCTCGGCCAACGAGCCCAGCATGATCGAGCGATGGGAGATCGACTTGTCACCCGGCACGCGGATGCGCCCGCTCAAGCGGCCACCCGGGCTGGCGATGAAGGTCAGATCATCGGTGTTCACTGCGGTTTCCATATAGGCCCGGCGTGCGAGAATCTTGCTGAAATGTTCACGCGCCACCCGTGCCCGGGTGAACACGCCCAGCAGTTGATGGCCGTCTCCCGCATCCACCGCGTCGCGCAAGGCGTCGAGATCACTGCGAAAGGTGTCCAGGGTGCGCAACACCGCTTCGCGATTGGCGAGGAAGATGTCGTGCCACATCACCGGATCGCTGCCGGCAATCCGCGTAAAATCGCGGAAGCCGCCGGCGGCGTAACGGAAAATCTCGAGGTTCTCGTTGCGCTTGGCCAAAGAATCCACCAAGCCAAATGCCAGCAGATGCGGCAAGTGGCTGGTGGCTGCCAACACTTCGTCGTGACGCTCGACCTGCATATGCTCCACATCCGCGCCCAGCTCGCGCCAGAGACGATCCACCACCGCCAACGCCGTGGGATCGGTTTGCGCAAGCGGCGTCAGGATGACCTTATGCCGACGAAACAACTGCGCATTGGAGGCCTCCACCCCGCTCTGCTCGGAACCCGCGATGGGATGGCCCGGCACAAAGCGCGGCGGCATGCCACCAAACGCCAATCGTGCCGCGCGCACCACGTTGCCTTTGGCGCTACCCACATCGGTAAGGATCGCTTGCCCGAGGTCCATACCCGCCAGTACCGCCAGCAACTTCTCCATGGCCAGGATCGGCACGGCAAGCTGGATCACATCCGCGCCCTGGCACGCAACGGCCAGGTCCGCCTCACAGCGGTCCACCACCCCCAACTCCACCGCCAACGTGCGCGACTGCGGGTCGAGGTCCACCCCCACCACTTCGCCACACAGCCCACTTTCACGCAGGCCCTTGGCGAAGGAGCCGCCAATCAACCCCAGACCGACCACCACCAGGCGACCGATCATAGGCACAGCAGGTTGCAATGCAGTGACATCAACCACGGGCCAGAACCTTGGCCAGCGCCTCAAGGAAGCGGCTGTTCTCAGCCGGCAAACCGATGGTGATACGCAGGTGATTCGGCATCCCGTAGTTGGCCACCGGGCGTACGATCACACCCTCGCGCAGCAAGCCCTGGAACACCGGCGCGGCCACTTGGCCGAGGTCGACGCAGATGAAGTTGCCCTTGGACGGAATCCAGCCCAGGCCCAGCTCACGAAAGCCTTGCTGCAATTGCAGCATGCCGCTTTCGTTGAGGCGACGGCCTTCTTCCAGGTATTCGGCATCCTTCACCGCCGCACAGGCGGCCGCCAGGGCCAGGCTGTTGACGTTGAACGGCTGGCGCACGCGGTTCAGCACATCGGCCACCACAGGCGTGGACAAGCCATAACCGACCCGCAACGACGCCAGGCCATAAGCCTTGGAGAACGTACGCGACACCAGCAGGTTCGGGTAGGCCGCAAGGAAATCCAGGCCGTCGGGCAGGTCGCTGCCTTCGGCGTACTCGATGTAGGCTTCGTCCAGCACGACCAGCACATGCTGGGGCACGTCCTGCAGGAATTCGTTCAGTGCCTGCTCGTCAAACCAGGTGCCGGTCGGGTTGTTCGGGTTGGCGATAAACACCACGCGAGTCTGGGCATCGATGGCCGCCAGCATCGCCGGCAGGTCATGGCCCCAGTCCTTGGCAGGAATCACGCGAGCATCTGCCCCCACCGCCTGGGTCACAATCGGGTAGACCGCAAACGCGTGCTCGCTGAACACCGCATTCAAACCTGGCGCCAGGTAGGCACGGCCGACCAGCTCAAGGATGTCGTTGGAGCCGTTGCCCAAGGTCACTTGATTCAACTCGACCCGGCACTTGTCCGCCAGTAGCGACTTGAGGGCAAAACCGTTGCCATCGGGATAACGGGTCAGCTCGGCCAGCTCTTCACGAATCGCCGCCAACACTTTGGGGCTCGGGCCCAGCGGGTTTTCGTTACTCGCCAGTTTGACGATCTTGGACGGGTCCAGATTCAACTCGCGGGCCAACTCGTCCACAGGCTTGCCTGGAACGTAAGGCGAGAGTTGTTGCACGCCCGGCTGCGCCAGGGCGAGGAAATTGCCACTCATGTCAAAGCCTCACAAAACCGCTTTCGGGTAAGAGCCCAGCACCTTGAGTGCCACGGCTTCCTGACTGATCTTCTCCAGCACGCCCTTGACCAGCGGGTCGCGGTGATGGCCGATGAAGTCGATAAAGAACACGTAGGTCCACTTACCGCTGCGCGAAGGACGAGTCTCGATGCGCGTCAGGTCAATCCCGTTATCGTGGAACGGCACCAGCAGCTCATGCAGCGCGCCGGGTTTGTTGCTCATGGAAACGATAATTGAAGTCTTGTCGTCGCCGGTGGGCGGCACTTCCTGGCTGCCGATCATCAAAAAGCGCGTGGAGTTATCCGGGCGGTCTTCGATCTTCTCAGCCAGGCGCGTCAGGCCGTAGAGGCCCGCGGCCATATCGCCGGCAATCGCCGCCGAGTTCCACTCACCCTTGACCCGCTTGGCCGCTTCGGCGTTGCTGGACACCGCCACGCGCTCGACATTCGGGTAATGGGCGTCCAACCACTTGCGGCACTGGGCCAGGGACTGGGCATGGGAGTAGATACGGCTGATGCTGTCGGTCTTGGTGTTTTCACCCACCAGCAGGTGGTGGTGGATACGCAGCTCCACCTCACCGCAGATCACCATGTCGTGCTCGAGGAAGCTGTCCAGGGTGTGGTTGACCGCGCCTTCGGTGGAGTTTTCCACCGGCACCACGCCAAAATTCACCGCACCGGCGGCGACTTCACGGAAGACTTCGTCGATGGCCGCCATCGGCTTGCTGATCACCGCGTGGCCGAAGTGCTTCATGGCCGCCGCCTGGGTGAAGGTGCCTTCAGGGCCGAGGTAAGCCACTTTCAGTGGCTGCTCCAGCGCCAGGCACGAAGACATGATTTCACGGAACAACCGCGCCATCTCTTCGTTGCCCAACGGGCCCTTGTTGCGCTCCATCACGCGCTTGAGCACCTGGGCTTCACGCTCGGGGCGGTAGAACACCGGCACTTCGCCTTCCGCCAGCGACGCCATTTTCACCCGGGCTACTTCCTGGGCGCAGCGCGCACGCTCACTGATCAGCTCCAGGACCTTCTCGTCCAGGCTGTCAATGCGTACGCGCAGGGCCTTGAGTTCTTGCTCAGACATTAGCCGTGTTCCTTCTCGAACTCTGCCATGTAGGCAACCAGCGCATTGATGGCGTGGATGTCGACGGCGTTATAAATGGAGGCGCGCATGCCACCCACCGAGCGGTGGCCCTTGAGGTTCAGCAGGCCGCGTTCGTCGGCGCCAGCCAGGAACGGCTTGTCCAGGCGGTCGTCCGCCAGGCGGAACGGCACGTTCATCCACGAGCGGTCGCTGAGGTTGATCGGGTTGCTGTACAAGCCGCTGGCGTCGATGAAGTCGTACAGGACGCGCTTCTTCTCTTCGTTGAGCTTGCCCATGGCCGCGACACCGCCCTGCTCCTTGAGCCATTCGAACACCAGGCCCGACAGGTACCAGGCAAACGCCGGCGGGGTGTTGTACATCGAGCCGTTATCGGCCGCGACCTTGTAGTTGAGCATGGTCGGGCACAGCGAACGGGCGCGGCCCAGCAGGTCTTCGCGGATGATATTGACCAGGATGCCGCTCGGGCCGATGTTCTTCTGCGCGCCAGCGTAGATCATGCCGTACTTGGACACATCGATCGGACGCGAGAGGATGTCCGAGGACATGTCGCACACCAGCGGAACGTCACCTACTTGCGGCACCCAATCAAATTCCAGGCCACCGATGGTTTCGTTCGCGACGTAGTGAACGTAGGCCGCGTCTTTGGACAGCTTCCACTCGTTCTGACCGGGAATGGCGAAGTAGTCGTAGGGCTTGGCGGTGCCTGCCACGTTGACATGGCCGTAGCGCGAGGCTTCTTCGATAGCCTTCTGACCCCAGATACCGGTGTCGATATAGTCGGCAGTCCCGCCTTCTGGCAGCAGGTTCAGCGGTAACTGGGCGAACTGCTGGCTCGCACCACCTTGCAGGAACAGCACTTTGTAATGGGATGGGATGTCCAGCAAGTCGCGCAGGTCCTGCTCGGCCTTGTTGGCGATGGACACGAACTCATCGCTGCGATGGCTCATTTCCATCACGGAGAGGCCTTTTCCATGCCAGTCGAGGAGTTCACCCTGCGCACGCTGCAGGACTGCTTCAGGAAGCGCCGCGGGACCGGCACAGAAGTTATAGGCTCTCTTGCTCACATCCAATCTCACTCTGATCTGGTGGGGCTGCAATCATGTCAGCAACGCCCTCATTCTGGAGCGGACATCTGTGGGAGCTGGCTTGCCTGCGATAGCAGCGCCGCGGTATCACTGAATGACCGAGGCGCCTGCATCGCAGGCAAGCCAGCTCCCACATGGACCGCGTCCAGGCAAAGGGCGCTGTGTTTCATAGGGGACAAACAACAAGGGGGCGAATCTTCATCCGCCCCCTGTGTGTCCGCTTATTCCTGCGGTTCTTCTTCGTCTGCGGCAGCGTCGAGGGTTGGCTCGTCAACGTTGTCATCGCCAGCTGCGATCACCTCGCCTTCGAATTCCTCACCTTCGAGCTCTTCACCTTCGACTTCCGAAGGCTCCTGCACACGCTCCAGGCCGACCAGTTTTTCGTCCTTGGCCAGCTTGATCAGGGTCACGCCCTGGGTGTTACGGCCCAGGCTCGACACTTCCGCCACACGGGTACGCACCAGGGTGCCCTGGTCGGAAATCAGCATGATCTCCTCGCCGTCGAGCACCTGCACCGCGCCGACGAGACGGCCGTTGCGGTCGTTGCTGACCATGGCGATCACGCCCTGGCCGCCACGCTTGTACTCCGGGAACTCACTGATGGCGGTGCGCTTGCCATAACCACGCTCGGAAGCGGTGAGGATCTGGCTGCCTTCTTCCGGGATCAGCATCGAAATCAGCTTCTGCCCTTCCGGCAGGCGCATGCCGCGTACACCGCGGGCGGTACGGCCCATGGCGCGCACGTCGGATTCCTTGAAGCGCGTAACCTTGCCGCCATCGGAGAACAGCATGACTTCGCGCTCGCCATCGGTGATGGCTGCGGAAATCAGCACGTCGCCTTCATCCAGCTCCAGGGCGATCAGGCCCACGCTGCGTTGACGGCTGAAGGATTCCAGCGGGGTCTTCTTCACGGTGCCTTTGGCGGTGGCCATGAAGATGAAGTGACCTTCGGTGTATTCCTCGACCGGCAGCATGGTGGTGATGTATTCATCACTGTCCAGCGGCAGCAGGTTGACCAACGGACGACCACGGGCAGCGCGGGAGGCCTCCGGGATTTCGTAGGTCTTGAGCCAGTACACCTTGCCCTTGCTGGAGAACAGCAGCAGCGTGGTGTGGCTGTTGGCGACCAGCAGGTGAGCGATGTAGTCCTCATCCTTCACGCCGGTAGCCGATTTACCTTTACCGCCACGACGCTGGGCCTGGTAGGCCGCCAACGGTTGGGTCTTGGCATAGCCACCGTGGGAGATGGTCACCACGCGCTCTTCTTCCGGGATCATGTCACCCAGGGTCAGGTCCAGGCGCGCATCGAGGATTTCGGTGCGGCGCACGTCGCCGTATTCGGCGCGGATCACTTCCAGTTCTTCGCGGATCACTTCCATCAGGCGCACAGCGCTGCTGAGGATGCGGATCAACTCGCCGATCTGGTTGAGGATCTCCTGGTACTCGGCCAGCAGCTTCTCGTGTTCAAGGCCGGTGAGGCGGTGCAGGCGCAGTTCCAGGATGGCCTGGGCCTGTTCTGGCGACAGGAAGTAGTTGCCTTCACGCAGACCGTATTGCGGGTCCAGGGTCTCGGGGCGGCACGAGTCGGCGCCAGCGCGCTCAACCATCGCGACCACGGCACTGGATTCCCAAGGTGTGCTGATCAGCGCTTCCTTGGCTTCCGACGGGGTTGGCGAGGCCTTGATGAGGGCGATCACCGGGTCGATGTTCGACAGCGCAACCGCCTGGCCTTCCAGGATATGGCCACGCTCACGGGCCTTGCGCAGTTCGAACACGGTGCGGCGGGTGACCACTTCGCGACGGTGACGTACGAAGGCTTCCAGCAGGTCCTTGAGGTTCAGGATGCGCGGGCGGCCGTCGATCAGGGCAACCACGTTGATACCAAACACGCTTTGCAGCTGGGTCTGGGCGTAGAGGTTGTTGAGGATCACCTCCGGCACTTCGCCGCGGCGCAGCTCGATGACCACGCGCATGCCGTCTTTGTCGGACTCGTCGCGCAGCTCGGTGATGCCTTCCAGCTTCTTCTCTTTAACCAGCTCGGCGATCTTCTCGATCAGGCGTGCCTTGTTCAACTGGTAAGGGAGTTCGGTGATGACGATCTGCTGGCGGCCACCGACCTTGTCGATGTCTTCGATGATCGAGCGGGCGCGCATGTAAATGCGCCCACGGCCGGTGCGGTAGGCTTCGATGATGCCGGCGCGACCGTTGATGATCGCGGCGGTCGGGAAGTCCGGGCCGGGAATGTATTGCATCAGCTCATCGACGGTCAGCTCAGGGTTGTCGATAAGGGCCAGGCAACCGTCGATGACTTCACCGAGGTTGTGCGGCGGGATGTTGGTGGCCATGCCCACGGCGATACCGCTGGAACCGTTGACCAGCAGGTTGGGAATCCTGGTGGGCATGACAGCCGGGATCATTTCGGTGCCGTCGTAGTTCGGCACCCAGTCCACGGTTTCTTTATGCAGGTCGGCCAGTAGCTCGTGCGCCAGCTTGGTCATGCGCACTTCGGTGTATCGCATGGCCGCGGCGTTGTCGCCGTCCACCGAACCGAAGTTACCCTGGCCGTCTACCAGCAGGTAGCGCAGGGAAAACGGCTGCGCCATCCGAACGATGGTGTCGTACACCGCAGTGTCGCCGTGAGGGTGATACTTACCGATCACGTCACCGACAACACGGGCAGATTTCTTGTACGGCTTGTTCCAGTCGTTACCCAGCTCGCTCATCGCGAACAGCACACGCCGGTGCACGGGCTTCAAGCCATCGCGCGCATCAGGCAGTGCCCGACCGACAATTACGCTCATCGCGTAGTCGAGGTAGGACTGTTTCAGCTCGTCTTCGATATTGACCGGGAGGATTTCTTTGGCCAGTTCGCCCATGAGAAGCCTGATTCCTTTTTCGGGTGAAACCTCGTCACATCCATTCGGGACGAACGAAGCTCGCCGCTGCCGGCACGGTGCCTGACAACGACTTACGACAAATCAACGAGTTATGACACGGATCTGCACGTTATAGGCCACCCCTCGGGGCAGCCCTGGAAACCGCCGGATGTTATCACAATCGCCGCCACGCACCTATCCCCCTGATGCGCATGGAGGCTAGTAATTTGACGGATGACAGGCTTGAAGGGGACGAGAGGGGCTCAGAGGCGCGATGGTGCTTTTTTGCGAGGGTGGAATGCAGACGTTTTATTGACTTCAAGGGCCAATCGCAGGCAAGCCAGCTCCCACCTTTGATGTGTGAACACGGTTGAAGGTGGGAGCTGGCTTGCCTGCGATAGAGCCCCCACAGCCACCGACACCCTCAATGCAGGCGCTTACGGCACATCAACTTGGCCAGTTTGGCAGTGTCTGGCCGCTCGACAATGCCTTTTTCGGTGACGATCACGTCGATCAGGTCCGCAGGGGTCACATCAAACACAGGGTTAAACGCCGCGATATCCAATCGCTGCCCATTCACCTCAAGCAACTCACCCATATCGCGCTGCTCCAGCGCAACCTCCTCCCCCGTAGCCATCATCAAATCCAGGGTCGAACTCGACGCCACCACCATAAAGCGCACGCCATGGTGCATGGCACACACGGCCAACTGATAAGTGCCGATCTTACTGATCACATCGCCATTGGCCGCAATACAGTCAGCCCCCACCACCACCCAGGTCACGCCTTTGGTCTTGAGGATATGTGCCCCGGCGGAGTCGGCATTCACCGCCACCAGGATGCCCTGGCCCGCCAACTCCCACGCTGTAAGACGGGAGCCTTGCAGCCAGGGGCGGGTTTCATTGACATAGACCTGCTCGACCAGCCCCTCCAGATACGCGGCATGAATCACCCCGAGGGCTGTACCAACGCCGCCGGAGGCCAACGCGCCGGCGTTGCCATGGGTGAGGATCGCCTGGGCATTGCCCTGGTGCTTGCGAATCCGCTCCATGCCCAACTGGGCCATGACCACGTTGGCCTCCCGGTCGCTCTCATGGATCGCGACGGCTTCGGCTTCCAGCACCGCCAGCGGGTCGGCGTGCTGCTTGAGGCGGTCGAGGCGGTCGCGCATGCGCTGCAAGGCCCAGAACAGGTTCGATGCGGTCGGTCGGGTATGGGCCAGCAAGGCGTAGTCTTCTTCCCATGCCGCCTGCCAGTCACCACCTTCGGCGATACGCTCGCGCGCGGCCAGGACCAAGCCATAGGCGGCGCAGATGCCGATAGCCGGCGCGCCCCGCACCACCATGGTGCGAATGGCGTCGGCCACCGACTCAACGGTACTGCAGGCCACCCAGTGCGTCCGGGACGGCAAAACGCGCTGATCGAGCAGGTGCAGCGAGCCATCACGCCATTCGATGGCCTTCACTTTGTCTGCAGCCAACAGTCGGTCGCGCATCCCTTACCCCGCACTCAGGAACAAAAGCCGCCGATTATAGCGATCCGCCAGCCAGGACGCTCGGGTATACTTCGCCCTTCTTTTATAGCTGCCTGGGAAGAAGCCTGCGATGACCTCCACTGCCGCCCCGCTCGACTTGTTGCTGCTGCCGACCTGGCTGGTACCCGTCGAGCCAGCTGGCGTGGTGCTCAAGGAGCACGGCCTGGGTATCCGCGATGGCTGCATTGCCTTTATCGGGCCACGGGACGCGGCGTTGAAGCTGGCGGCGCGAGAAGTGCGTGAACTGCCCGGCATGCTGCTCAGCCCCGGCCTGGTCAATGCCCACGGCCATGCCGCCATGACCCTGTTCCGCGGCTTGGCCGACGATTTGCCACTGATGACCTGGCTGGAAAAGCACATCTGGCCCGCCGAAGCCAAGTGGGTCGATGAAGCGTTCGTGCGCGACGGCACCAACCTGGCCATTGCCGAGCAGATCAAGGGCGGCATCAGCTGCTTCTCGGACATGTATTTCTACCCCAAGGTCGCCAGTGACTGCGTGCACAACAGCGGTATGCGTGCGCAGATCGCGCTGCCGATCCTCGACTTCCCGATCCCCGGCGCCAGCAGTGCCGACGAGGCGATTCGCCAGGGTATCGAGTTGTTCGGCGACCTCAAGCACCACCCGCGCATCAAAATCACCTTCGGCCCACACGCCCCGTACACCGTGTGCGATGCCAACCTGGAAAAAATCCGGGTGATCGCCGAAGAGCTGGACGCCGCGATCCATATGCACGTTCACGAAACCGCCTTTGAAGTGCAGCAAGCCGTCGAGCAGACCGGCGAGCGGCCATTGGCGCGCCTGGCTCGCCTTGGCTTGCTGGGCCCGCGCTTTCAGGCCGTGCACATGACCCAAATCAGCGAAGACGACCTGGCTTTACTGGTAGAAAGCAACACCAGCGTCATTCACTGCCCGGAATCGAACCTGAAACTGGCCAGCGGCTTTTGCCCGGTGGAGCGCTTGTGGCAGGCTGGCGTCAACGTGGCCATCGGCACCGACGGCGCCGCCAGCAACAATGACCTGGATCTGCTTAGCGAAACCCGCACGGCGGCGATGCTGGCCAAGGCCGTGGCCGGTTCGGCCACTGCGCTGGATGCCCACCGCGCCTTGCGCATGGCCACACTCAACGGCGCCAGGGCGATGGGCCTGGACAGCCAGATTGGCTCCCTGGAAGTCGGCAAGGCGGCAGACATCGTCGCTTTTGATCTTTCCGGGCTGGCGCAACAACCGATCTACGATCCGGTCTCACAGCTTATATATGCCACCGGGCGCGATTGCGTGAAACACCTTTGGGTTGCCGGCAAGCCATTGCTCGACGACCGGCAATTGACCCGCATGGATGAACAACAGTTGACCGCCACGGCCATTGCCTGGGGCCAACGCATCAGCGGGCACAGCGAATAACGACGCGGCTGAAGCCTTGGGTTCAGCCGCGACACACCGACTTATCAGATTCAGAGGATTCACCATGAGCAACGTCGACCACGCCGAAATCGCCAAGTTTGAAGCCCTTGCCCATCGCTGGTGGGACCGCGAGAGCGAATTCAAGCCCTTGCACGACATCAACCCACTGCGGGTCAATTGGATTGACGAGCGCGTCAACCTGGCCGGCAAGAAAGTGCTGGACGTCGGTTGCGGCGGCGGCATCCTCAGCGAAGCCATGGCCCAGCGCGGCGCCACCGTCATGGGCATCGACATGGGCGAAGCGCCGCTGGCCGTAGCCCAGTTGCACCAGCTCGAATCTGGCGTGAGCGTGGAATACCGCCAGATCACTGCCGAAGCCCTGGCCGAGGAAATGCCCGAGCAGTTCGACGTGGTCACCTGCCTGGAAATGCTCGAACACGTGCCAGACCCGTCCTCGGTGATCCGTGCGTGCTTCCGTATGGTCAAGCCCGGCGGCCAGGTGTTCTTCTCCACCATCAACCGCAACCCCAAGGCGTACCTGTTCGCGATCATTGGCGCTGAATACATCATGAAGCTGCTGCCGCGCGGCACCCATGATTTCAAGAAATTCATCCGCCCTTCCGAGCTGGGTGCGTGGAGCCGCCAAGCCGGGCTGACCGTCAAGGACATCATCGGCCTGACCTACAACCCGCTGACCAAGCACTACAAGCTGGCCAACGATGTTGACGTCAACTACATGATCCAGACCCTGCGCGAGGAGTAAGCCTGTGAAGTTGCGAGCGGTTCTCTTCGACATGGACGGTACCCTGCTGGACACCGCGCCGGACTTTATCGCCATCTGCCAGGCCATGCGCGCCGACCGTGGCCTGGCGCCGATCAACCCGCAGCACATCCGCGATGAAATTTCCGGTGGTGCGCGGGCGATGGTCGCGGTGACCTTCTCGATGGACCCGGAGTCGCCGGGTTTTGAGGAACTGCGCCAGGAATTCCTGGAGCGTTACCTCAAGGATTGCGCAGTCCATAGCAAGCTGTTCGACGGCATGGCCGAGCTGCTGGAAGACATCGAGAAAGCCAAGTTGATCTGGGGTGTGGTCACCAACAAGCCGGTGCGCTTTGCCGAACCGATCATGCAACGGCTGGGCCTGGCCGAGCGTTCGGCCGTGCTGATCTGCCCGGACCACGTGAAAAACAGCAAGCCGGACCCGGAGCCGATGATTCTGGCGTGCAAGATGCTCGACCTGGACCCGGCCAGCGTGTTGTTCGTGGGCGATGACCTGCGCGACATCGAATCCGGCCGCGATGCTGGTACGCGCACGGCGGCGGTCACTTATGGCTATATCCACCCGGACGACAACCCCCGCCACTGGGGCGCGGATGTGGTGGTGGATCACCCGCTGGAATTGCGCAAGGTGCTGGATAACGCGCTGTGCAGTTGCTGATGGTTCGAAGCAATGTGGGAGCTGGCTTGCCTGCGATAGCGGTCTGCCAGCCAGCACATTTGGCGACCGGTCGTCCGCCATCGCAGGCAAGCCAGCTCCCACAGGATATGGACTCCACTTCGAGAGCTGTATCACCTTGAAATTTGTCGAGGCTATTTATGTTTGATTACTCTGCCCCTCCAGAACTGCTCAAAGGCCGGATCATCCTGGTAACCGGCGCCGGTCGCGGGATTGGCGCGGCAGCGGCGAAGACCTATGCCGCCCATGGCGCCACCGTGCTGTTGCTGGGCAAGACCGAAGCCAACCTGGCCCAGGTGTATGACGAGATCGAAGCCGCCGGCCACCCGCAGCCGGTGGTGATCCCGTTCAACCTGGAGACCGCCCTGCCCCATCAATACGATGAGCTGGCAGCGATGATCGAAAAGGCATTCGGCCACCTCGACGGTTTGTTGCACAACGCCTCGATCATCGGCCCGCGCACGCCCATCGAGCAGTTGTCCGGCGAGAACTTCATGCGGGTGATGCACGTCAACGTCAACGCGATGTTCATGCTGACCAGCACTTTACTGCCGTTGCTCAAGCTGTCCCAGGATGCGTCGGTGGTATTCACCTCCAGCAGCGTCGGGCGCAAGGGCCGTGCTTATTGGGGTGCCTATGGCGTGTCCAAGTTCGCCACCGAGGGGCTGATGCAAACCCTGGCCGATGAACTGGAAGATGTGGCCGCAGTGCGCGCCAACAGCATCAACCCGGGCGGCACCCGCACCAGCATGCGCGCCCAGGCGTACCCAGGGGAAAACCCGATGGAAAGGCCGGCGCCGGAAGAGATCATGCCGGTGTACCTGTACCTGATGGGGCCGGACAGTGCGGGCATCAACGGCCAGGCCTTCGATGCGCAGTAAGCCCTGACACACCGCAAAACAAAGGTGGGAGCTGGCTTGCCTGCGATAGCATCACCGCGGTGTCACTGAAGCACCGAGGTGTCTGTATCGCAGGCAAGCCAGCTCCCACATTGCTTTGTGGTGTACTCAAATACTCAGTTTTTGACCACTTCCTCAAGGGTGAAGCGCCCCAACGGGTTCTGCAGGAAGTTGCTTACGTTCTTGCGTGAGATATTGATGTACGGGCTGTAGTACAGGTCAATCCAGTTCACATCCTGTTTGGCCAGTTTCTGCAACTCCACATACATTTGCTCACGCTTGGCCGGGTCTGCCTCGATCCGCGCAGCCGCCACCAAGGCCTTGACCTGGTCGTTCTTGTAGCGGGTCATGTAGTTCTGGTTGGTATCGTGGCCCAGCACGAAGGTGGTTTTCTGGTCGGGGTCGAGGATGTCGTTGGTCCAGTACATCACCGAAATATCGTACTCACCGTCTACCAGCATCTGCCAGCTTTGGGTCGGGTCGACTTTTTGCAGGTTGGCGGTCACACCGACCTTGGCCAGCTGGTCTTTGATGATTACCGCGATCTGCTCGTCGGCCTCGTTGCCGGCGTTGACCACGTAGTTGAGCTTCAAATCCTGGGCACCTGCAGCGGCCAGCAGCTTCTTGGCTTCGGCCGGGTCGTACGGGCGTTGCAGATTGTTGGCGTAGTGGTACAGCGAGCCCTTTGGAATGTAGGAATAAGCCACGGTGCCTTGACCGTAAGTGACGGCTTTGACCAGCGATTGCTTGTCGATGGCCATGTCCAGGGCCTGGCGCACTTGCGGCTTGGCCAACAAGCCGTGCTCGTGGTTGATCAACAGGTGATCTTCACGGGTGGACGGGTCGGCGTGGATCACCACGTTCTGGTCTTTTTTCAGTTCTTCGACCCGGGAGAACGGCACGAAGATCGCCGTGTCGAGTTCGTTGTTCTGCACCATGCGCATGCGCGTGTTGTCATCGGTCACCGACACCCATTCCACGCCGTCCAGGCTCACGCTGCCGGCCTGCCAGAAATTCGGGTTTTTCTTCAGGATCACGCGGTCGCCCTTGCGCCACTCGTCCACGGTAAACGCGCCGGAGGTCACCGGGTTTTCCGAGTAGGCGTCTTCGCCCATCTTGGTCATGGCTTTTTCCGACAGGATCGACACCGTTGGCGACGCCAGTTGCGAGAGGAAGGCCACCGCCGGGGTTTTCAAGGTGACCACCAGGGTCTTGGCATCGCTGGCCGTGGCGGTGTTGATCAGGCTGAACGGGTCGCTCCACAAGGAGGCCTTGTTGTCGCGGATGCGCAGCAGGCTGAATGCGGCGTCGGCGGCAGTGATCGGCGAGCCGTCAGAGAACTTCGCCTCGCGCAGCTTGAAGGTGTAGGTCAGGCCATCCTTGGAAATGTCCCAGCTTTCGGCCAGGCCCGGTTCCATTTTGGTGCCCAGGTTATCCACGCGCACCAGGGTGTCGTAGACGTTGGCAAATACCCAGGTGTCCCGGTTTTGCGCGCTTTTGATCGGGTCGAAGGTGGTGCTGTCTTCACGGCAGCCGATGGTGAGCACACCGGCGGCCTGTGCCAGGCCGGCGGTCAGCGACCAGGCCGTGAGGGTAGCGGCGGCGAGCAATTTCAAGTGGCGCGAGTGCATATCACAACTCCTTGTTAATGAATGGCAGAAGGTCAAAGCAAAGGGTCTTCAAGCACGCAACTGTACCGATGCTCGTGCAGGAAATGGGTGGGGGGCAATACCGAGGAACACTTGGCTTGCGCATACCGGCAACGCGGGTGAAAGGCACAACCAGTCGGCAGATTCAGCGGGCTCGGCGGTTCGCCGGGCAATGGCTGCGCAGGCAATGGCCGGTGCGGATCGATCTCCGGGATGGCCTGGATCAGCGCTGCCGTATACGGGTGACGCGGCGCGGTGAACACCGCTTCCACCGGGCCTTCCTCGACGATCTTGCCCAAGTACATCACCGCCACGCGGTCGCACAGGCGTCGCACGATGGCCAGGTCATGGGCGATAAACAGGATCGCCAGGTTCATACGCTGTTGCAGTTCCAGCAGCAGGTTGATGATCTGGCCCTGGATCGACACATCCAGCGCGGCCACACATTCATCGGCAATGATCAGGCGCGGCTCCACCGCCAGCGCCCGAGCGATACCCACGCGCTGGCACTGGCCGCCGCTGAGGGAGCCGGGCTTGCGTGAAGCCAGCTCAGGACGCAAGCCGACCAGTTCGAGCAACTCATTCACACGCTCAGGAATCTGCTGCGCCGCCACCTTACGCTGCACACGCAGTACCTCGGCAAGGGTTTCGCCAACGCTGTGCCGTGGATTGAGCGCGGCGTAGGGGTCCTGGAAAATCATCGCGGTTTCATGCCGCAGTCGGGCAATGTCGATGGCGCTGCCATGGGCCATGTCGATACCGTCGAACAACACCTGCCCGGCGCTGATCGGGTTGAGGTGCAGAATTGCCCGGCCCAGGGTGCTCTTGCCACTGCCGGACTCGCCCACCAAACCCAGGGTTTCACCGGCAGCGAGGTTCAGCGACACCCCGTTCACCGCCCTCACCCACTGGCGGTTGAGGCCCAGCAGGCCGCTGCCGGACGCGGCAAAGCGCACTTCCAGATCCTTGACCTGTAACAAGCTCATGGGCGCGCTCCCAACGGGCAGTGACAGGCCACGCGTGCGCCCTGGGGCAGCAACTCGGTGCACAAGGCGCCTGCCTGCGGGCAGCGCGGGTGGAAGCGGCAGCCGTCGGGCAATGCATCGAGCAACGGCGGCTGGCCAGCAATGGTGCGCAACAACGCATGCCCGCTGCTGTGGGCCGGCTGGCAGTCGATCAGGCCTGCGGTATACGGATGTTGCGGTTGGGCCAGCAGTTCGTATTTGCTGCCGTGCTCGCACAGGCGCCCGGCGTACATCACGGCGATGGCATCGCAGGTTTGCGCCACCACGCCCAGGTCATGGGTGATCATGATGATCGACAGGCCACGCTGGTCGCGCAGGTCGAGCAACAGCCGCAGGATTTGCGCCTGCACCGTCACATCCAGGGCCGTGGTCGGTTCGTCGGCGATCAACACCTTCGGGTTGCAGCCCAGGGCCACGGCAATCATTGCGCGCTGGCGCATGCCACCGGAAAACTCATGGGGGTAGTTGTCGACCCGGGCCTGGGGGTCGGGAATCCCGACCTGACGCAATACCTCGATCGCCTGCAAGCGCGCGTCTTTTTTCGACGCGCCTTGATGCAGGCGGATGCCCTCGGCGATCTGCTCACCGATACGCATCAACGGGTCCAGGTGGCTGCTGGGGTTCTGGAAGACCATGCCCAACTGCCCGCCGCGCACGGCGCGCATACCGGCATCATCCAGTGCCAACAGGTCCTGGCCGGCCAACTGCACCGCGCCGCCCTGCACCCGCAGGTTGGGCGATGGCAACAGACGCATCAGGCCGCGACAGGCCATGGTCTTGCCCGAACCGCTCTCGCCCACCAGGCCGAGGATTTCACCCTCGGCCAGGTCGAAAGACACCCGGTCCACCAAGGTGACCTCACGCCCGGTGTTGCTGGCGATCACACTGAGGTCGCGCACCTTCAGCAGGCTCATGAGCGCTCCCCCAATACCTGTGCAACACCATCGGCCAACAGGCTGAAGCCCATGGCCAAGGTCACGATGGCCAGGCCCGGAAAGGTGCAGATCCACCAGGCGGTGGTGATAAAGGCTTGCCCCTCGGCCACCATCGTCCCCCATTCGGCGGTCGGTGGTTGCACCCCCAGGCCCAGGTAGCTGACGGCGGCGCCGTTGAGCAGCACCAGCACCGCGTCGGACATGGAAAACACGATGGAGCCAAACAGCGCATTGGGCAACAAATGCCGGAACAGAATGCGTCCATGGCCAAAGCCCAGGCTCTTGGCGGCCAGGGCGAACTCGCTTTCCTTGAGCACCAGGATCTGCGAGCGAATCAGGCGCGCATACGACACCCAGCCCACCAGCGCCATGGCGATGTAAAAACTCTGTAAGCCCGGCCCGAGGATGGCCATGATCGCCAGCATCAGCACCAGGAACGGGAACGCCAGCACCACGTCGATCACACGCATGCAGACACTGTCGAAACGCCCGCCGATATAACCCGAGACCGCACCGATAAAGGTGCCAATGATGAAAGGGAAGATCACCCCGACAACCGCCAACTGCAGGTCGATGCGCGCCCCCCAGATCACCCTCGACAGGATGTCCCTGCCGTAATTGTCCGTACCCAACGGATGGGCAAGGCTGGGGGCCAGCAAACTCATGCCGGTGTCCTGCGCGATGGGGTCATAGGGCGCGATCCACGGCGCAAACAGCGCCAGGGCCAACCACGCGAACAGGATCAACAACCCCCATGCGGCGGTCAGTCGGCCATTGCGAAAACCAAAGCGCAGGCGCAAGCGCCATGGGGCCATCAGGGGGCGACTGCTCATTGCATCTTCACCCGTGGGTCGAGGGCCACTGTCACCAGGTCAGCCATGAAGTTGACCACCACCGTGGCACAGGCCAGCACCATCGCCACGCCCTGCACCACCATGTAGTCACGGGTGAAAATGCCGCGCACCAGCAACTGGCCGATGCCTGGAATCGCGAACAGGCTTTCGATGACCACCGTGCCGCTGATCAGCCAACCGATGTTGACCGCCAGCAGGTTGACCGCCGGCACCAGAGCGTTGGGCAGCACATGCCGGCGAAACACCGCGCCTTCCGACAGCCCGCGTGCGCGTGCGGCGGTGACGTGATCCGCCTGCAATTCCATCAACATGCTCGCCCGCAGGTTACGCACCAGCACCGCCGACAGCGCCAGGGCGATGGTCAGGCACGGCAAGAGCATGTGGTGCGCCTTGTCCAGCCAGGTGCGCCCGTAACCGGACACCGGGAACAAGCCCCATTTCACGCTGAGCAGCAGGATCAGCATCAACCCCAGCCAGAACGCCGGCATGCCCAGGCCGACCGTGGTGAACACGCGGATCAGCTTGTCTGCCCAACGGCCTTGCTGGCGCGCCGCAATCGTTGCCAGTGGCACCGCTATCAACAACGCGAGCACCACGCTGCCCAGCACCAGCACCAGGGTCGGCTCGATCCGGGTGACGATCAGTTTCAGGGCGTCGACCTTGTACAGCAGCGATTGGCCGAGGTCGCCCTTGAGCAGGTTTTTCAGGAAGTAAAAGTATTGCAACCACAAAGGCTGGTCGAGGCCGAACTGGGCGCGGATCTTCAGCAGCGCATCCGGCGTGCTGCGCGAACCCAGCAAGGCGCGCGCCGGGTCGCCAGGAATCGAGCGCACCAACACGAAGGTGATCAGGCTGATGCCCAGCAGCACCGGCAGCAATTGCAGGGGCCGGGACAACACAAAACGGTAGCGCGCCAGGTTCATGCGTCAGCCTCGGTGGCGAGCGAGGAAGTCCAGCAGCACCGGGAAGTACGCCTGTGGCTCCTCGTAAAACGGCATATGACTGCTGTTGGGGAACACATGCAACTCGGCGTGGGGGGCCGCGAGTTTCATGCGCATTGCGCAAGCGGGGGTAAGTTCGTCGTGCTGGCCGGTGGTGATCAGGATCGGCATGTTGAACTCGGCCATTTCCTTGAGGCGGTTCCAGTCCTTGAGGTTGCCGATATAGAGGAACTCGTTGGGGCCTTGCATGGTTTCGTACGGCCCCATGTTCCAGTCGCCCAGGGAGCGCTTGACCGGCTCCGGCCATTCGTCGAGCCGGCACACGTGGCGGTAGTTGAGCAAGGTGATGGCGGCCTGGTACTGCGGGTGGTCGAGGGTGCCCATGGCTTCGTGGCGTTGCATCATGGCCACGGTTTCGCTGCCCAGGGCGCCGCGCAGGCGCTCCAGCTCCTGGGACAGGTGGGGAATGTCGCCGACGGTGTTTTCCAGGATCAGGCTTTTGAGCGCACCGGGATAATGCACGGCATATTCGATCCCCAGCCAACCGCCCCAGGAGTGCCCGAGCAAATGCACGCGGCCCAGGCCCAGCGCCTGGCGCACGGTCTCGACTTCTTCGACATAACGGCGGATTTCCCACAGTGCGGCATCGGTCGGTCTGGCTGATGCGCCTGTGCCAAGCTGGTCGAATGCAACCACTCGCAGGTTATGCGCTTTGAGCCAGCCATGGGCGTCACGCAGATAGTCACACGGCAGGCCCGGCCCGCCGTTGAGACACAGCAGCACCTCATCGCCTTCGCCAAAGCTGTAGACCACGAGGTTATGGCCGTCGACTTGCACGTTGTATTGCTGGTCGGGGGCAATTTCACGCCACATGCATACATTCCTTGTGTTGTATCGGCCTGGCGGGTAGCGGCCGTTTATCAGGTCAACACTACCGAGGATGCCGTGCGTCCATAACCTAGTATTTCTTATAGGTTTGGCCTGGCAGTCCTTCGCCGGGGCGTGGCATTCTACTTGCAGCAAGTCGAGATTCAAATGAATTCGGGAGCAGAACGGATGCTGGCCAAGCTGACCGCCTTCAATAATCGCCTCATACCGGGCAGGAGCCTGGATGAACAGATGGACAATACGTTTATCCTGGCCCAACAACTGGGCTTCGATGCGCTGGTGTATGACTACAGCCCGGTGCCCATCGATCTCAACGGCGCACTGATCACGCCTTCGCTGTTGCAACTGCGCAACACACCGGCCGACTGGCACGCCTTATGGTGCAGCGAAGGGTTTTACCAGATCGACCCGGTGCAACACCTGGCATTGAGTTCGGTATCACCGTTTGTCTGGTCCTATGAGGCCAAGACTGAGACCGCCCTGCAAAAGATCATCGACCCGTGCCACGCTCCCGTTTCCTCCTACCTGCATGAACGCCAGCTGACCTGCGGCGTCAGTGTGCCGATTCATCTGCCCAAGGGCGGTTTTGCCTCGCTCACCGGCTTACGCACCGGCAAGGCGCGCACGGTATTGAAGGACGCCCAACATACGCTGGCCGATTTCAGTCTGATTACCCATGCCCTCCAGGAAGCGGCGTACCCGCTGTTCAGCAAGGAGGTGCGGGCTTATCCGCACATCCGCCTGACCAAGCGCGAGCGCGAATGCCTGAAATGGGCGGCAGAAGGCCTGACCGCCGCTGAAATCGCCACGCAATTGAGCCGTTCCCTGGCAGTGGTCACCCTGCACCTGGCCTCGGCCATGCACAAACTGGGGGCCAAAAACCGTGTTCAAGCGGTGGTTCGAGCCACCCATTACCGCTTGCTGGAAGATTGAGCTTTCGGCAAAAACCTATCTGTTTTGCTAGTTACCTAAATTTTTTGTTCAGACTATCGTAACCCTGATCCTTTTTTTCAGAGCAGGGTACGAAATGGAATTCATCGAAAAAGTTCGCGAAGGCTACGCGCCCTTTGGCGCCTATCAGACCTGGTATCGCGTCACGGGCGACCTGAGCACAGGCCGCACGCCCTTGGTGATCATCCATGGCGGCCCGGGCTGCACCCACGATTACGTCGACGCCTTCAAGGACGTCGCCGCCAGCGGCCACGCAGTCATCCATTACGACCAGTTGGGCAACGGCCGCTCCACGCATTTGCCGGAAAAAGATCCGTCGTTCTGGACCATCGGCCTGTTCCTCGACGAGTTGAACAACCTGCTGGACCACCTGCAAATCAGTGAGAACTACGCGATCCTGGGGCAATCTTGGGGCGGCATGCTCGGCAGCGAACACGCGATCTTGCAACCCAAAGGCCTGCGCGCGTTTATCCCTGCCAACTCGCCCACCTGCATGCGCACCTGGGTCAGCGAAGCCAATCGCCTGCGTAAGCTGTTGCCTGAAGGCGTGCACGAAACCCTGCTCAAGCACGAGCAGGCCGGCACCTACCAAGACCCGCAATACCTCGCGGCCTCTCGGATTTTCTATGACCAGCATGTGTGCCGGGTCAACCCGTGGCCCGAAGAAGTGGCACGCACCTTCGCCCAGGTGGATGCCGACCCGACGGTGTACCACGCCATGAGCGGCCCGACCGAATTCCACGTGATCGGCAGCTTGAAGGACTGGAATGTGATCGGCCGCCTGTCAGCCATCAAGGTGCCAACCCTGGTGATTTCCGGTCGACATGACGAAGCCACACCGTTGGTGGTCAAGCCGTTCCTGGATGAGATAGCGGACGTGCGCTGGGCACTGTTTGAAGACTCCAGCCACATGCCCCATGTGGAAGAACGCCAGGCATGCATGGGGACGGTGGTGAAGTTTCTGGATGAGGCGTGTTCGTTGCCGCACAAAGCCCTCAAGGCCGGCTGAATCCCTGTGGGAGCTGGCTTGCCTGCGATAGCACCGGTGAATTCAACATCGCTATCGCAGGCAAGCCAGCTCCCACAGGGTACACGGGTCGCTCGTTAAACCTCGCTGGTCTCAGCCTTGGATGCTTTCCTCAAGGTATCCGCTACCAGGGGAATTTCCTTGCCCTCGGCATCAAACAACTTCCCACCCCGGTAGTAATCGCCATCGCGCAACGCGGCCACGTCGCGAAAGCACAAGCTGCGCTCAGTCCCCGCCACAAACACTGACTGCTGGTCCGAGTTGCCGGCGGTGAAGTGGTTGAATGCCAGGTTCAGCAATATCGCCATGATTGCCGACGAGCTGATGCCCGAGTGGAAGATGGTCGCGAACCAGCTTGGAAACTGATCGTAGAAGCTGGGCGCGGCGATGGGGATCATGCCGAAGCCGATGGATGTGGCGACGATGATCAGGTTCATGTTGTTGCGGTAATCCACCTTGGACAGCGTGCGAATCCCGCTGGCCGCCACCGTGCCGAACAATACAATCCCGGCGCCGCCCAACACGGAGGTGGGCACGGCCGCGATCACCCGGCCCATGAATGGCAGCAGGCCGAGCACCACTAGGAATACCCCGCCAGTGGCCACCACAAACCGACTCTTGACCCCGGTCACCGCCACCAGGCCGACGTTCTGGGCGAACGCGCTCTGGGTAAACGAACCGAAGATCGGCGCGAACATGCTCGACAGCATGTCGGCGCGCAGGCCGTTGCCCAGGCGCTTGGAGTCCACTTTGGTGTCGATGATCTCGCCCACCGCCAGGATATCCGCTGACGTTTCCACCAGCGTCACCATCACCACGATGCACATGGAAATAATCGCCGCCACATGGAAGGTGGGCATGCCGAAGTGAAATGGCGTGGGGAAACCGAACATCGGCCCCTGCATGACACCAGAGAAGTCCGCCATGCCAAGCAGCACCGCGATCACCGTGCCGATCACCATGGCCAGCAGGATCGACAAGCGAGAGATGGTTGCGCTGCCGATCTTGCTCAGTAGCAGCACCAGCACCAGAGTCAGCGCGGCCAGGCCGATGTTAGACATGCTGCCAAAATCCGCCGCCCGGCTGTTGCCACCCATGGCCCAGCGCGCCGCTACGGGCATCAGGGTCAGGCCGATGGTGGTAATCACAATGCCCGTCACCAGCGGTGGAAAAAACTTGGTGATCCTTGAGAACACCGGGGTGATCAACAAACCGATAAAGGATGCGGCCATCACCGCCCCGAGTATCGCTGGCACACCACCGGCACCGTCGCTGCCGACAATCGCCACCATGGTCGCCACACCCGCGAACGACACGCCCTGCACCAGCGGCAACTGACAGCCGAAAAACGGCAGGCCCAGGGTTTGCAGCAGCGTGGCCAGGCCACCGGCAAACAGCGATGCAGCGATCAGCAAGCCGATATCCGCCGGCGACAACCCGGCTGCCTGGCCGACGATCAACGGCACGGCGACGATACCGCCATACATGGTGAGCACATGCTGCAGGCCGTAAGCCATGTTGGCGGCGACGCCCAGATTTTCATCTTCGGGCCGCTGCGGTGACGCCTTCGGGATAGTCATGGTGAGGGGTTCTCTGTTTTTGTTGTGCGCTCACTGTATGCAATGTTAAGACTGTATGTCCATAGAGTTGTATACAATCAATCGAACAAGATACCCTCCAACGGCGTTACAAAAACAATCCGGCCGTCACGAGCCAGAACGCCAAAGGACAAAAAGAATGAAAAAGGCACTACAGGGCGCCACCGTCGCATTGACCCTTCTCGGCGGCGGGGAGGCCGTTGCGGTGGAATGGATGAACAACAGCGTCGGGTTTCGCTACGGGCAGCACTTCACCAACCCGAACAACCCCGACGACTTCAGCAAGCGCATCTACAGTTTTACCCACGCCAGCGGCTACCGTTACGGCAGCAACTTCCTCAACCTCGACGTATTCCTGTCCGACAGCAGCGACCCGCGCAAAGGCACCGACCACGGGGGCAGCGAGGTGTACGCCGTGTACCGGCATCAGCTGTATGCCTCACGCGTGTTCGACTTGCCGCCGGGCACGGGGCTGATCAAGGATTACGCGTTGACCCTGGGCTTCGACGCCAACCGCAACAACAACTTCGCCTCCGCCAAGAAGCGCGCTCTGGTGATTGGCCCCACGTTGAAGTTCAACACTGTCGGCGTGCTGGACCTGAGCCTGATGTACTACAAGGAAAAGAACCACACCGGCATTCCCGGCGCGCAAGAGTCGAACCACACCTTCGACGCTACCTACATGCTCAACCTGACCTGGATGCGACCGTTCGAGGTGGGCAACCATGCGGCGAAATTCCAGGGGTTCATTAACTACGTCGGGGAAAAAGGCGAGGACTACCATGGCCGCGATACCGCACCGGAAGCGCTGATGCGTACGGCGCTGATGGTGGCGGTGCGACCGGGTAAAAGCGTCAAGCCGAACTTGTACCTGGGGGTGGGGTATGAGTACTGGCATAACAAATTCGGCGTGGACGGTGGGCGTGGCAGCCGCACCTCAACGCCGACACTGAACATGGAAGTGACGTTCTAACTGAAGAAACGCAAAACAATGTGGGAGCTGGCTTGCCTGCGATAGCGGTCTGTCAGTTAGCCCATCTGGCACTGATACACCGCTATCGCAGGCAAGCCAGCTCCCACACTTTGATCGTATTGTCAGCTCAGGCGTTGGCCAGTTCGGAAGAATTGCCCTTCGGCCGTGCCAGCCAATACCCCAACACCGCCAGCGGCGCGGTCGCCAGCATCACAATCACCGTGATCAACAGTGGTTGCTCGATCATCGACGACACCAACAGGCTGGCCAGGAAGCACAGGCCCAACTGCAGGGTGTTTTGCAGGGCCGCCGCCTTGCCGGAATTTTCCGCAAAGGGCATCAGCGCATTCGCCACCACAATCGGGTAGCTGGCGCCGTTGCACAGCGCCATCAGGCAGAACGGGATCAATAAGGTGGTCAGGGTCGGCACACTCAAGGTGGCCACCAGGTACAACGCCACCATGCTCAAGCAATAGGCGACCAGCAACCACGGCAGCAGGGTTTTACCCGGCAGGCGCTGCAAGGCGCTGCGGCAACTGTAGCCGCCAACGAGAAACGCCAGGGTCGGCAGCACGTAGCTGAGGCCAATGTCATTCGGGCTGTAACCCATGCCACCGAGGATGAACGGCGAGGCGGTCAGCCAAGCGAAGAAGCTGGCCGAACAGGCGGCGAAGATCATCACATTGCCGGTAAACACCCGCGAGGTGAGCAATTGCCCATAGCCCAGGCGCACCGGGCTGCCCTTGTGCTCCGAACGCTTGGGCACGTTGCACAGAAATAACGTCGGCAACAACAGCAGCAACGACACCACCAGCAACACGCCGAAGATCGCCTGCCAACCAAAGTGATTCAGCACCATGGCACCCAACAGCGGAGCCAGGGCCGGAGACAGCGACATCAACGGCATGATGCTGGCGAAGACGCGATGAGCCTTGTCCGCCGGGTAGCGATCAATCACCAAGGCCTGCCAACTGACGGCGGCGGCACACACGCCAATCGCCTGCATAAAGCGCAGGGCCAGCAGTTGCGGCGCGCTCTGAACCCAGAACATGCCCAGGCAACCGAGCACAAACAGGCTCAGGCCCGCGATCAGAATCGGCTTGCGCCCCAGGCGGTCCGAGAGCGGCCCCCACAGCAACTGCCCCAGCGCAAAGCCGGCAAGGAAAATACTCAAGCTGGCGCCCACCGCGCCAGCACCAATGTTCAACTGCTCGCCCATGGCGCCAAACGCCGGCAAGTACATGTCCATGGCCAGATAACCGAGCATGCTCAGCCCCGCCAGATACCAGGTAAAACCAAAAGAATTTTTCATCGAAGCCTTGTAGATACTGCCATCAAACTATTTGCTGACTGGCGCCCATTATGAAGCTGACAATATCTGTGTGAAGCGATAATAATTGGATACTCTTATCAATAATTTTGAAGGCATTACCTATGTGGTCGGAATATTCCCTGGATGTGGTCGACGCCGTTGCCCGTCACGGCAGCTTCAGCGCCGCCGCCCAGGAACTGCACCGCGTACCGTCGGCCATCAGCTACACCGTGCGCCAGCTTGAAGAATGGCTAGCCGTGCCGCTGTTTGTGCGGCGGCATCGCGACGTAGAACTGACCCCCGCCGGCCGTTTGTTTATCGACGAAGCCCGCGGCGTGATGAAAAAAATGCTCGGCACCCGGCGCCTGTGCCAACAGGTGGCCAATGGTTGGAGCGGCCAGTTGAAGGTGGCCGTGGACTCCATCGTCAAACCCCAGCGCTGCCGGCAGTTGGTGCTCGACTTCTATCGGCAGTTTCCCGAAGTGGAATTGCTGCTCGAATACGAGGTGTACAACGGCGTGTGGGATGCGCTGGCGGATGAACGCACCGACATCGTGATCGGCGCCACCAGCGCGGTGCCGGTGGCCAGCCACTTCAGCTTCCGCGACATGGGCCTGTTGAACTGGCTGTGCGTGGTCAGCGCCCGGCACCCCTTAGCTGCGGTGGAAGGTTTACTCAGTGATGACCAACTGCGCCCCTTTGCCTCGCTGTGCATGACCGACACCTCACGCAACCTGCCCAAGCGCGACACCTGGACCCTGGATAACCAGCGCCGCCTGGTGGTGCCCAACTGGGCGTCGGCTCTGGATTGCCTGCGCGATGGCCTGTGTGTAGGGATGGCACCGGCCCATCAGGTATTGCCATGGATCGAGCGCGGGGACTTGGTCGCGCTGCAGTTGAGCCGGCCATTTCCGGCCAGCCCGTCGTGTGTGGCGTGGGCGCAGAACAAGCTGTCGCCAGCCATGGCGTGGTTGCTGGAATACTTGGGCGATACGGAGACCATGAACCAGGAATGGCTGAATGGCCCCTCCCTCTGATCGTTCCCACGCTCCGCGTGGTAACGCTGCCCTGGACGCTCCGCGTCCGCTCTTAAGGCGTGACGCAGAGCGTCACAGGAGGCGTTACCACGCAGAGCGTGGGAACGAGCATCGCCCCCTTCCGCACTTTTTCAGTCCAGTAGGCGGGTGATGGCTCGCACGATCATTTCTACTTCCTTGCCTTGCAACGTCAGCGGCGGCAACAGCCGAATGATCTTGCCCCGCGTGACGTTGATCAACAGCCCATGCTCCTGCGCCGCCCGTTGGGCCAGGTCACGGTAAGGGCTTGCCAGTTCAATGCCGATCATCAAGCCCTTGCCACGAATCGCCCGCACCTGCGGATGGTCCTCCAACTCCATGCGTAAACGCGCCAGCAAGTGTTCGCCCTGGCGTGCGGCGTTTTCCAGCAAGCCTTGCTCCTGGATAATCTCCAGCACCGTACACCCGACGCGACACGCCAGCGGGTTGCCACCAAAGGTGCTGCCATGGCTGCCGGGGGTGAACAGCTCAGCGACGCCAGCGCGGGCCAGGCAGGCGCCGATGGGCACGCCATTACCCAGGCCTTTGGCCAGGGTCATCACGTCCGGCACGATGCCTTCGTGCTGGAAGGCAAACCAGGTGCCGGTGCGCCCGATGCCGGTCTGGATTTCGTCGAGCATCATCAGCCAGCCGTGGCGCGTGCAGTGCTCGCGCAGGGTTTTGAGGTAGCCCGACGGCGCCACCAACACACCACTTTCACCCTGGATCGGTTCAAGCAGCACCGCCGCGATACGCGTGCCGAACTGTTCGGTGACCGCCTCCAGGGCCGCCATGTCGCCAAAGCCAACCTTGATGAAATCGCCGGGCAGACGCTGGAACCCCAGGCGCACCGACGGCCCGTCGCTGGCGGCCATGGTGCCTAGCGTGCGGCCGTGGAAGGCGTTCTCCATCACGACCACCAACGGCTGTTCGATGCCTTTTTTCCAGCCATGCAAACGCGCCAGCTTCAGCGCCGTCTCGTTGGCCTCGGCGCCGGAATTGTTGAAGAACGCGCGGTCCAGCCCGGACAGTTGGGCCAGGCGCCGGGCCAATTGTTGTTGCCAGTCGATACTGTAGAGGTTGGAGGTGTGCAGCAGCAAGCCGGCCTGTTCGCTGATGGCGGCCACTAACCTGGGGTGGGAATGACCAACATTGGTCACCGCCACGCCGGCCACGGCGTCCAGGTATTCGCGGCCCTGTTGGTCCCACAGGCGCGTGCCCAGCCCGCGAGTGAAGCTCAGGGCCAGGGGTTGATAAGTGCTCATCAGGCAGGCGGCGGTCATGGTGGCGACTCCAGTGCATCGTTGGGGTGGATCAAGTATGGTTAACCACCCTCGCTGGATAAACGCAGAATTGCTGCAATAACTTTAAACCAGGGCTTGATAATGGATCTTTTCCAGGCAATGTCGGTGTACGTGAAGGTCGTCGAGACCGGCAGCATGACCGCCGCTGCGCAGGAATGCGGGATTTCGACCACCATGGTGGGCAACCATCTGCGAGCGCTGGAACAACGGCTTGGCGTCAGCTTGCTCAAACGCACTACGCGCAAACAGAACCTCACCGAATTTGGCGGGCAGTATTATCAGCGCTGCCTGGAAGTGCTGGGGCTGGTGGCCGACTCGGAGCTACTGGCCGAGCAGGTCCACAGCGAAACCCCCAAAGGCAGCCTGCGCATCACCGCGCCGCCAGTGTTCGGCACCGAACGCCTGGTGCCGGCCTTGAGTGAGTTTTCCCAGCGCTACCCCCTTATCGACCTGTACGTGGTGCTGAGCAATGAGCGCATGGATCTCGTCGACAGCGGTTTTGACGTGGCGATTCGTCTCGGCGAACTGGAAAGCTCCAGCCTGATCGCCCGGCCTCTGCAGGCCTATACCCTCACCCTTTGCGCCTCCCCTGCCTACCTGGCGCGACGCGGCACACCGCACACCCCGGATGACCTGCAGCAGCATGACTGCCTGGCATTCGCCTACCCCGCGAACGACAACTGGCGCGACACCGATAAACTCTGGCGCATGACCGGCGATGAAGGTGGGGTGGAGGTGCCGGTGTCTGGCTCATTGACCATCAACAGCTCCCAAGGCTTGCGCCAGGCCGCCATCAACGGCATGGGCATCATTATGCTGGCCGATGCCCTGGTGCAACCGGACCTGGAGAGCGGCAAGCTGGTGGCCTTGCTGACCACCTATAAACTGCCCAGCCGCCCCATGCACCTGATGTATCGCCAAGACCGCTACCGCCTGCCCAAGCTGCGGGCGTTCGTCGACTTTGTGATGGAGAAATGGGCGCGCTAGAACGCCACGCCCAACTCGAGCAAACGCGCGGCGGTGCGCTCGGCCGATACGTGGTGAATGCCCTGCCAGCCCAACGCGATGGCGGCCTCGATATTTCCGGCGACGTCGTCGATAAACACCACTTCACTGGCCTGGATGTCTGGCAGGTGTTCACGCACCTGACTGAGGCTGGCGTGGTAGATCGCCGGGTCAGGCTTGATCAGCTTCACCTCGCCAGACACCAAGATGTCGCGAAAACGCTTCAGGAACGGGTAGTTGGCCCGGGCGTAAGGGAAGGTTTCAGCCGACCAGTTGGTAAGCCCGAATAGCGGCATCTCAACCTGGTGCAACGCTTCGAGAATCGCCACGCCCTCGGGTAATTCAGCACGCAGCATTTCGGGCCAGCGCTCGTAATAAGCCTGGATCAGGGTCTTGTGTTCGGGGTATTGGGCAACCAGGGTGCGGGTGGCTTCAGCCAGGGAGCGACCGGCATCTTGCTCGGTGTTCCAGGCCTGGGTGCAGATGGTGTCGAGGAACCACTGCCGTTCTGCATCGTCGGCAATCAGCTTGCGGTACAGATGCTGCGGGCTCCAGTCGAACAGGACACCGCCGAAATCAAAAACTACTGCACGAATCGTCATCAGATCCTCCGTTAGCGTGGCTTGATAGCTGCTGGAGTCTGACAGATCTAAAAGAGGGAGGCGTAAGAAGGGGCTGAAAAGAAAGAGGGAGTAGGCACAGCCAAATTGAGCGAACGCAATGCTCAAAGCAACGAAGATCACATGTGGGAGATTCTATGGTTGAGGGGCAACCCTCAACCAACTTTTGGCTGATATTCGCTTTGCCCTTTCAGCAGAGCGAACACCACCCTAGCAAGCTTGCGGGCCAGTATTACCAGCGCCTGTGTGGTGCTATAGCCTCGCGCCCTCTGTGCTTGATAAAACGCTTTCCATGTCTCTGTTCGGCTAGCCGCCATCGCTGCGTTATGCAGCAGGCGCCGAGCTTCTGAGTCGCCGCGCTTACTT
>Ga0209258_100341_pt1 | contig 68437 bp, 70 predicted proteins | sample Araplaol_mTSA_r2_FD_184281 | JGI IMG/M metagenome (GOLD analysis project Ga0209258, IMG submission 184281) | Arabidopsis root microbial communities from North Carolina, USA - plate scrape CL_Col_mTSA_r2 (SPAdes) (version 2) | ecosystem: Host-associated > Plants > Roots > Endosphere | place: USA...
GGCAGCGGCGGGCCTGGACGACCTCGTCGAGATCCGCGTGGGCGACGCGCTGCAGACGCTGGCGCGGGATTTGCCCGGCGCCATCGACCTGGTGCTGCTCGATGGCGCCAAGGCGCTGTACCCGCAGATCCTCGCGCTGCTGGAGCCGCGGCTGCGCCCCGGGGCGCTGGTCGTGGCCGACAACGCGGACCACAGCCCCGAGTACCTCGCGCGCGTCCGCTCGGCCGACGGGGGCTACCTGTCTACGCCGTTCGGCGACGACGTGGAGGTGTCGATGCGGCTCGGGTGAAGGCCGACCCGCCCGCAACGCCTCGTAACGCCGTCGCGCCGCGGACCGCAGGCGACGGCGGGCCGCGCGACTAAGATCGCGGCATCTCCTGGCGCCCGGGTTCGCGATGCCTTCCATTCCCCTGCAGCGAGGCGGCCGATGACGGCGCGCGCCTCCTTCCTCGACGCGCTGCGTGCGCGCTTCGCGGCGCTGCGCGAGGGCCTGGGCGTGGTCGGCCGCGGACTGCCGATCAGCCTGGGCCTGCTGCTGCTGCTGAGCCTGATCGCGGCCGTCGTGGCCTTCGTGTTCCTGCGCTCGGCACCGCCCACCACGCTCACGCTGACCAGCGGCCCGAAGGGCAGCTCGTTCGCCAACGTCGCGGAGCAGTACCGCAAGATCCTGGCGCGCGAGGGCGTGACGCTGAAGATCCTGACCTCGCAGGGCTCGCGCGACAACCTGGCGCGGCTGGAGGACCGCAAGCAGGAAGTGGACGTCGGCTTCGTCGTCGGCGGCGAGACGACCGGCCACGACACCTCGCACCTGGTCTCGCTGGGCAGTGTGTCGTACCAGCCGATGATGATCTTCTATCGCGGCAAGCCCAGGACGCTGATCTCCGACTTCAAGCAGCACCGCCTGGACATCGGCCTCGAGGGCAGCGGCGCATCCGTGCTGGCGCAGACGCTGCTCGACGCCAACGGCATCAAGGCAGGGGACGGCACGCAGGTGGGCCATCGGGCCCCCGCGGAGTCGATCCAGGCGCTCAAGGAGGGCAGGATCGACGCGGTGTTCGCGATGAGCGACTCGACGCCCACGGCGCTGATGCGCGAGCTGCTGCGCGACGAGGACGTGCACCTGTTCAACTTCGTGCAGGCCGAGGGCTACACCCACCGCATCACCTACCTGAACAAGCTGGTGCTGCCGCGCGGGGCGATCGACTTCGGCGAGGACATCCCGCCCGAGAACGTGACGCTGGTCGCGCCCACCGTCGAACTCATCGCGCGCGACGACCTGCACCCGGCGCTGTCGGACCTGCTGCTGACGGCGGCGCGCGAGGTGCATGGCCGCGCCGGCCTGTACAAGAAGGCGGGCGACTTCCCGTCGGCGATCGAGCACGACTTCCCCATCAGCGGCGACGCCTCGCGCTTCTACGCGTCGGGCCGCAGCTTCCTGTATCGCTCGTTCCCGTTCTGGATAGCCAGCCTGGTCGAACGCGTGCTGGCGATCGTGGTGCCGATGACCATCATCCTGGTGCCCGGCTTCAAGATCGCGCCGGCCGTGTTCCGCTGGCGCGTCGTCTCGCGCATCTACCGCTGGTACGCGGTGCTGCAGCGCATCGAGCGCGACGCCGACGCGGGGCCGCTCGACGCCGAACGCTGCGACGCGCTGCTCGCGCGGCTGGAGCACGTCGAGACGACGGTCACGCGCCTGAGCGTGCCACCGGCGTTCGGCGACCTGCTCTACGGCCTGCGCAGCCACATCGCGGTCGTGCGCGAGAGCCTGCGGGGACGGCGCGCCGCCCTCTGATCGATTTCAGACCGGGTGCCGCTCGCGCGCGTAGTCGCCGGGCGTCATGCCCACCAGCTTGCGGAAGTCCGCGATGAAGTGGGCCTGGTCGAAGTAGCCCAGGTCCTGCGCGAGCGCGGCCCACGGCACCTGCTGTCCGGCCTGCACGCGCGCGACGGCTTCGTGCATCCGGTAGCGCTTGATCACCCACTTCGGGCCGACGCCCACGAACTCGTTGAACAGCCGCTGCAAGGCGCGCAGGGTCATGCCGAAGCGGCGCGCCAGTTCGTCGGCCGAGTGCAGTTCGAGGTCGTCGGCGACGCTGTCGACGATGCGGCCGGCGAGCAGGGCGTGCTCCGTCGCGGGCGCCAGGCGCCTGCGCAGGAAGGCCGACGCGATGTCCGCGGCGATCCGGTCGTCCTCGTGGCCGAGCGCGTCCGCCAGCGCGGCGGCGCCGGGGCCGAAGAGCGCCTGGGCGTCGATCGAGGTGTCGGCGATCGTCGCCACCGCGCGCCCCAGCGGCGCTCGGAACGCGCCGGGCCGGAACTTGATGCCGAAGGCCTGCGACCGGCCCTCGAGCGCGCGCGTCCAGCGCCCGGTGTGCACGCCCCACGCGGCGATGCTGCCGGGCTCGACGACCAGGTGCACGTTCGGATGCGGCAGCGTTTCCTGCACCTGCGGTGCGTGGCCCTCGAGGTTCCAGCGCACCGTCCAGAAGTGCTCGATGCGGTCGGCCAGGTCGTCGGGCGGCTCGAAGCGGCCGTGCGCGAACTCGCCCCGCGCGAGCCGGTGCAGCACGCCGCGCGGCTCGGGGGCCAGCGGTCGTCGCGTTTTTCCAATCACGGTCATGGGGCAGCGAGGTTCAATGCGTGCGAGCCGGATGTCGGCTGCAACCCATGATGCCATCATGCGTCCCCATCACCTGCTCGCCGCCGCGCTCGCCCTCGCCGGCGCCGCGGCGACCGCCCTCGACAAGGAGCCCCCCATGACTTCGCATACCGCCGCCGGCCCGTTCGACGTGAAGCTCGCGCCGCAGCCCCTCAGCGCCATCGCCGGCGGCAGCGGCCTGGGCCGCATGTCGCTCGACAAGCGCTTCCACGGCGCGCTCGAGGCCACCAGCACCGGCGAGATGCTGTCATTCGGCAACCCCGCCTCCGGCTCGGCCGGCTACGTGGCGATGGAGACCGTGCATGGCACGCTCGACGGCCGCGTCGGCTCGTTCGCGCTGCAGCACAGTTCGACGATCGCCGGCGGCGTGCCCGCGCAGTCGATCACCGTCGTGCCGGGGTCCGGCACCGATGCGCTGGCAGGCCTCGCCGGACGCATGGTGGTGGAGATCGCGCCGGGCGGCGCGCACTCGTACCGCTTCGAGTACACGCTGCCCTGAAGGCCGATCAGGCGCGCACCGATTCCCAGCCCAGCCCGAACTTGAGCAGGTACTTGCGCAGCCGGTCGGCATCGTTGACGACGCTGCGCCTCTCGCGCGAGCGGTCGAACAGCCGGCGGCCGGCGTCCGACAGCGTCGCCGACTCGCGGCAGACGCGGATCACCGACTCGAGCTGCAGGCGGTCGAACAGGTCGAAGCCGGCCAGAGTGGTCGCGTCCAGCAGCGCGGCGAGATCGACGGCCGCCTCGGCCGCCCCGGGCTGGCGCTCCCACAGCCACTGCAGCCGCTGGATCTCCGCGTCGACCAGCGCGGTGGAGATGCGTCCGCCGTCGGCCAGCGTGGCCAGGCGCGTGACGCTGGCTGCCAGGTCGCGGAAGTTGCCGCTCCAGGCCGCGCCGGGCGACTGCGCGAACTTCAGGTAGCGCGCCTTCGCCTCGACGTTGAAGCGCACCGCGTGACCCGACTCGGCCACCGCGCGGGCGAGCAGCCAGTCGACGTTGGGCTCGAGATCCTCCGGCCGCTGTGCCAGGCCCGGCAGTGCGTACGACCACAGGTTGATGCGCGCGAACAGGTCGTCGCGAAAGCGCCCGGCGGCCACGTCCCTGCGCAGGTCGCGGTTGGTGCCGACGATGAGCTGGAAGTCGCTGCCCGCCTCGCGGTCGCTGCCCACCGGCAGGAAGCGCTTCTCCTCGATCGCCTTGAGCAGCATCGCCTGCTCGTCCAGGCCCAGCTCGCCGATCTCGTCGAGGAACAGCACGCCCTCGTGCGCGCTGCGCAGCAGGCCGGCGCGATCGGCCACCGCCCCGGTGAACGCACCCTTCCTGTGGCCGAACAGCGTGGAGGCCGCGCCGTCGCCGTGCAGCGTCGCGCAGTTCACCTCCACGAATTCGCCGCTGACCTGGTGGCGCGTCTTCTTCAGCTCGTACATGCGGCGCGCCAGGTGCGACTTGCCGGCGCCCGTGGGGCCGGTCAGCAGGATCGGAGCGCGCGAGCGCACCGCCACGCGCTCGATCTCCTCGATCATCGCGTTGAAGCGCGCGTTGCGGGTGGGAATGCCGCCCTTGAGGAATTCCAGCGCCTCGGATTGTGCCTGGTCGAAGCGGCGCGCGAGCGCGTCGTAGCGTGACAGGTCGAGGTCGATCAGCGTGTAGCTGCCGGCGCTGCCTTGCCGCTGCTTCTTCGGCGGCGCCGTCTGCAGCAGCACGCCGGGGATGAAGCGCGACTCGACCATCAGGAACATGCAGATCTGTGCGACGTGCGTGCCCGTGGTGATGTGCGCCCAGTACTGCTCGTGTGCCGGATCGAACTGGTAGGCGCGCGACCAGTCATACAGGCCCGCGTACATCTCGCCGAAGTCCCACGGGTCGGCGACGTCGAGCGTGACGAGGTTGACGACGGTCTCGGGCGAGACGGTGGCGATGTCGGCCCGCAGCTGCCGCGCCAGGCCGACGTGGGCCGACGCGTGCAGGAGCTCCAGGCGGTCGACCACCGTGTCGTCATGCTGCATCAGCGACAGTGTCGGCCGCCACTTTTCCCACCGCCCCGCGCCCTGGCCGGCATCGAGCTGCGTGCCGAGGAAGCCGATGACGACGGTGCGCTTGCGCATTGAGTTCCTGGCTAGTTGACTAGCTTGAATTCTAAAGCCTGTCGAGGTGGTTCGCCGACACCCCTCGCAGACAAGGCGCGCGACCAGCAAGATATCCAATCGAATCAACGACTTGCGAAATCAATCGGGCGGCCGCGGAAAGCTGGCACGGCCGTTGCGAAGAGAAGGGCACAACCGTTGAATGAACAAGCGAGGAGAACGCTCCATGGTCAACACCCAACTCTTCCAGACGTCGCGCGGCGCGCTGCTGCCGGCCGCCGATGCGCGCAATGCGTCGCAGGCCCCGGCCTTCGCCTACACGCCGCGCCACCAGCTCGCACAGCTGGTGGCCACCGGTTGCCTGGGCCACACCTTCCATGCCGACGCGCAGGCGCAGCTGGGTTCGGTGCTCGGGCTGGCTGCGCAGCTGGAGCCCGAATTCGTCGCGAAGACGGCGCTGCACGCGCGCCAGGCCGGCCACATGAAGGACATGCCGGCCCTGCTGGCCGCGACGCTCGCCGTGCGCGACGTCGCGCTGCTGGCGCGCGTGTTCGGCCGCGTCGTCGACAACGGCAAGATGCTGCGCAACTTCGTGCAGATCCTGCGCAGCGGCGTGACGGGTCGCAAGTCGCTCGGCTCGCGTCCCAAGAAGCTGGTGCAGCAATGGCTGCTGTCCGCGAGCGAGCAGCTGCTGCTGCAGGCGTCCGTGGGCAATGCGCCGTCGCTGGCCGACGTGGTGAAGATGGTCCATCCGAAGCCGGACGAGGCCGGGCGCGCGGCCTGGTTCGCATGGCTGATCGGCAAGCCGTTCGACGAGTCCGCGCTGCCGCCGGCGACGCAGGCCTTCGAGCGCTTCAAGCGCGCGCTGGGGCGCGGCGAGGCGGCGGGGATGCCCGACGTGCCGTTCCAGATGCTGACCGCGCTGCCGCTGTCGACGGCACAGTGGGCGCAGATCGCGCGCGCCGGCTCGTGGCAGATGGTGCGGCAGAACCTGAACACGTTCGCGCGCCACGGTGTCTTCGAGCAGCCGGGCCTGGTCGAGGCGATCGCGGCGAAGCTGCGTGATCCGCAGGCCGTGGCCCGGGCGCGGGTGATGCCGTACCAGTTGCTGTCGGCCTTCAAGGCGGCGGGCGAGGGCGTGCCGGCGGCGGTTCGCGACGCGCTGCAGGATGCGATGGAGCTGGCGCTGGCCAACGTGCCGTCGTTCGATGGTCGCGTGGTGGTGTGCCCCGATGTGTCGGGCTCGATGAGCTCGGCGCTGACGGGCCACCGTGGCTCGGCGACGTCCGTCGTGCGCTGCATCGACGTGGCGGCGCTGGTGTCGGCCGCCGTGCTGCGCAGGAACCCGACGGCGCGCGTGCTGCCATTCGAGCAGGCCGTGGTGAAGCTGTCCTTGAACGGCCGCGACTCGGTGATGACCAACGCGCAGGCGTTGGCCGCCATCGGGGGCGGTGGTACCAACTGCAGCGCGCCGCTGGCGCTGCTCAACCGCGAACGCGCGGCGGTGGACGTGGTGATCCTGGTCTCGGACAACGAGTCCTGGGTCGATGCCGGCCGTCCCGGCTCGACGCAGACCCTGCGCGAGTGGGAGGCGCTCAAGCAGCGCAACCCGCACGCGAAGCTGGTGTGCGTCGACCTGCAGCCTGGCGCGACGACGCAGGCCGCGGAGCGGCACGACATCCTGAATGTCGGCGGCTTCTCGGACGCGGTGTTCACGCTGGTGTCGCGCTTCGCCGCGGACGAGGTCGACGCGGATCACTGGGTCGGCGAGATCGACAAGATCGCGCTGGACGTGCAATAGGAGAAGCGAGTGAAGGGCGTCGCATGCGAATGCGCGCAGGAGTACAGCACCAACCCAAGCCGCCGCGGGCTCGCTCGCCCGCAGCCGCGCAAGCGGCAGGCGTCTCTTGCGGACCTGGTCGGGTGCGACGCCCCCTTTCGAGGAACGACGCTTGTCGCGTGGCGAATGCCGATGGGACTACATCTGAACCATGTTTTCCGTCCCACCATCGTTCGTCGCCACGCGGGGAGCCAGGTTTGAACGCGAATGCTGGCAGGACTACATGGACGCCTGGGAGTTCGACTCTCCACCGGGCAACCGGAAGGCTCGTCCTGCCGACCTCGTCGCGTCCTTTTTGATGCCTTGCAGCGAATGCTGGTGGAACTACAACGGACTGTTAATCCGGAGGTCGCAGGTTCGAATCCTGCCGGTCCCGTCACCCTCGTGGAACGGACCGTAGCTCAGCGGTAGAGCACCTGTTTCACCGTCCCTGGTCGTTGCAGGGCATCTCCCTTTCGCGGTGAATGCGAATGGCGTTACTGGTAGCGCGCGCGGCTCCGGCCGCGCCCGGGTTCGAGTCCCGGCCCGGAAAACGGGTGGCGCAGGAAGACACGTCATCGACCTCGTCATCGCATCTTCTTGAAGAGAATCGAGTCATGGAACGGAACTACAACATCGAAGAGGTGCCCGGCGGCGTGCCGGTGAAGATGTGGACGCGCGGCGTCCCGGTGGAGGACGATGCGAGGAAGCAGCTCGCCAATGCGGCGCGCCTGCCCGTGGTGTTCAGGCACATCGCGGCGATGCCCGACGTGCACCTGGGCATCGGCGCGACCGTGGGCTCGGTGATCCCGACGCTCAAGGCCATCATCCCGGCCGCGGTGGGCGTGGACATCGGCTGCGGCATGATGGCCGCCAAGACCACGCTGCGCGCGGAGGACCTGCCGGACAACCTCGGCCCGCTGCGCTCGGCCATCGAGCGCGCGGTGCCGCACGGCCGCTCGGCCAAGGGCTGGACGCGCGACGAAGGCGCCTGGGAGAACCCGCCGCCGACCGTCGACCAGGTCTGGGGAACGCTCGCCGACGAGTTCGACGCGCTGTGCGAGCTGCATCCGCGCCTGAAGAACACGAACAACCGCAAGCACCTCGGAACGCTGGGAACCGGCAACCACTTCATCGAGATCTGCCTCGACGAGGCGGGCTTCGTGTGGTTCATGCTGCACTCGGGTTCGCGCGGCGTGGGCAACGCGATCGGCACGCACTTCATCGAGCTGGCCAAGAAGGACGCGCTGCGCAACAACGCGAACCTGCCCGACCAGGACCTGGCGTATTTCGAGGAGGGCGCGCAGTACTTCGGCGACTACGTGCGCAGCGTGGGCTGGGCGCAGAAGTTCGCGGCGAAGAACCGCGAGGTGATGATGGCCAACCTGATCGCGACGGTGCGCAAGGTCATCGCCAAGCCCTTCGAGTCGCACGTGGAGGCGGTGAACTGCCACCACAACTACGTGCAGCAGGAACGCCACTTCGGCGAGGACGTGTTCGTGACGCGCAAGGGCGCTGTGAGCGCGAAGAAGGGCCAGATGGGCATCATCCCGGGCAGCATGGGCGCGCGCAGCTACATCGTGCGCGGCCTCGGCAACCCGGAGAGCTTCGACAGCTGCAGCCATGGCGCTGGCCGCGTGATGAGCCGCACCAAGGCCAAGAAGCTGTTCACGGTGGACGACCAGATCAAGGCGACCGAAGGCGTGGAGTGCCGCAAGGACGCCGACGTGATCGACGAGATCCCGATGGCCTACAAGGACATCGACGCCGTGATGGCCGCGCAGAGCGACCTGGTGGAAGTGGTGCACACGCTCAAGCAGGTGGTGTGCGTGAAGGGCTGAGGGCCGGTGGTCCTCGGCCTCGACGACGAATTGGAGGGAGACAGGACCATGGACGAACCGAAGACGGTGCGCAGCGCGCACCCCGTGTCCGACGCGATGCGCGCCGATGTGCTCGGCGTGCTGGCGCGCCTCGAGCGCGAGCACGACGTGCGCGTGCTGTTCGCGTGCGAATCCGGCAGTCGCGGCTGGGGTTTCGCCTCGCCGGACAGCGATTACGACGTGCGCTTCATCTACGTACACCGCCTGCCGTGGTACCTGACGGTGGAGCCGGGCCGCGACGTCATCGAGGAGCCGATCAGCGGCGAGCTGGACGTGGGCGGCTGGGAACTGCGCAAGGCGCTCGCCCTGTTGCGCGACTCCAACCCGACGCTGCTGGAGTGGCTGCGCTCGCCCATCGTCTACCGCCAGGACGACGCGTGGGCGGCGCGCCTGCACACGCTGGCCGAGGACAAGTTCTCGCCGGTGCGCGGGTACCACCACCATGTGTCGATGGCGCGCAAGAATCTGCGCGAGCATCTGTACGGCAAGACGGTGCGCTACAAGAAGTACCTGTACGTGCTGCGCCCGCTGCTGGCCGCGCGCTGGATCCGCGAGGGCCGCGGCGTGCCGCCGATGCGTTTCGCCGACCTCGTGGCGGCGACGTCGCTCGACGCCGCGCTGGTGGCCGAGATCGACGCGCTGCTGGAGGTCAAGATGCGTGCCGGCGAGGCGGCGACCAGCCCGCGCTGGGCGGGCATCCACGACTTCATCGAGCGCGAGCTCGCGGTGGCCGAGGCGCATGCCTTCGACAGGCAGCCCAAGGCGACGACCCGGCCGCTCGACGAGTTCCTGCACGATGCCGTGCTGCATTTCGGCGCGCGGCGGGACAACTAGAACGACGAGAGGATTCCCATGATCGAGATCGATGGTTCCGCCGGCGAGGGCGGTGGCCAGATCCTGCGCACGTCGCTGGCGCTGTCCATGTGCACCGGCCAGCCGTTCACGCTCGCGCGCATCCGCGCGCGACGCGCGAAGCCCGGCCTGATGCGCCAGCACCTGACCTGCGTGCAGGCCGCCGCGGCGGTGAGCGGCGCGAGCGTGCAGGGCGCGGAGCTCGGCTCCGGCACGCTGGCGTTCGAGCCCGGCCCCGTGCGCGCCGGCGAATACGCGTTCGCCGTCGGCACGGCGGGCAGCTGCACGCTGGTGCTGCAGACCGTGTGGCCGGCGCTGATGCTGGCCGATGCGCCGTCGCGCCTGACGCTCGGCGGCGGCACGCACAACCCGATGGCGCCGCCGTTCCATTTCCTGCAGCGCTGCTATGCGCCGCTGCTGCGGCGCCTGGGCGCCGAGTCCGCGCTGTCGCTCCGCCGCCATGGCTTCTACCCGGCCGGCGGCGGCGAGATCGAGGTGACGGTGCATCCGGCTGCCGACAGGCTGCGGCCGTTCGATCTGCTCGAACGCGGCGATCCCGTCGAGTCCTATGCCGAGTGCCTGGTACCCGCGCTGCCGCACGGCGTCGCGCGGCGCGAGCTCGACGCGCTGGCGCGTGCGCTGGACTGGACGCCCGAGCAGTTGCGCATGCCGGTCGTGCGCCAGAACGAAGGTCCCGGCAACGCCCTGATGGCCACGCTCGCGCATGCGCACGTCTGCGAGCTGTTCACGCAGTTCGGCGAGAAGGGCGTCAGCGCGGAGCAGGTGGCGCAGGCCTTGGCCGAGGAGGTGCGCGACTACCGCCTCTCGACCGCCGCCCTCGGCCCGCACCTGGCCGACCAGTGGGCGCTGCCGCTCGCGCTCGCGGTGTGCAAGCGCGGCGGCGCGGCGGCATACACCTGCACCGAGCTGACCGAGCATGCGACGACCAACTTCCGGATGATCGAGCGCTTCCTGCCGGTGCGGTTCGAGACGAGCAGGATCGACGAGGGCTGGAAGGTGGGCGTCGCCGCGCGCAGACTTCGCCAGCGCCGACGCCGCGACACCGACTTGAAGGCCGGAGCGGCGGCTGGACGCCCGTGCAGCGTTGCCCGCAGGGCACATTGCCCGCCGTGCAACATGGCGCCCGCGATGCGCAAGGCGGTCCTGGCCTAATATCGCCGGGTGACTGCCACCGCCTACGAACGCCACCTCGAACGCGCCCATGCGCTGCTGGCGCGCCGCGTGCGCAGCGGCGCGGGCGGGCTCGCCAACGAGATCGCCGCCGCGCCGGTGACCAACGTCGCGCTGCGGGAGTTGCGCGGGGAGGTCGCCACGGCGCTGGGGCGCGCCCACGCGGCGTTCGCGGCGGCGTTCGGGGACGCGCTGCGCGAGTCGTTCAAGGAGTTCACGCAGGCGCCCGCGGCCAAGCCGGCGGGACAGTGGCTGAACCTCGGCTCGTTCGAGATCATGGACGAGTCGCGCATCCAGGACGAGATCGAGATCGCGCAGGTGGTGCGGCTGCTCGAGGAGGATTGCGCCGTCGAGCTGCGGCAGCTCCTCAAGCTCGAGGCCGCGTTGCGCCTTGGCGAGGGCGTCCGGGTCGCGACGTCGCCGATCGGCCCGCCAGGCTTGGCGCGGTCGCTGTGGACCGCCTCCGAGGTGCTCGGGCTCGCGCCCGCGGCGCGCGCCGAGGCGGTGCGCTGCGTCGCGCGCTGGCTCGCCCCGCGCCTGCCCGAGATCTACGCCGCGGTACGCCAGGCCGGCGTCGCCGACGCCTCGCAGACAGAGGGCCACCGCGTCGCCGAAGCCGACGACGAGGCGTCGGCCGAATCGCCGCCCACGGGCTTCGACGTCACGCGGCCCGGGGCACTGTTCGAACTGATGGACCTCGACGAGGAGCGGCCGGTCTTCCGCACCTCCACGCAGGCCGCGCCGCTCACGGTCATCCCCGACACGCTGCCGATGCCGCTGGACGGCGACGGCGCGCGCATCCCCGGGCTGATCCACAGCCACCGCGAGGAGCTCGCCGCGCTGCAGGACGCCACCAGCACGCGGCTGGGCGGCGCGCTCATCGGCCACCTGTTCGAGCAGATCATCGCCGACCCCGCCCTGTCCGCCGACGCGCGTGGCTGGATCTCGCGCCTGGAGCCGGCGGTCGTGCGCCTGGCCGCGCTGGATGCGACCCTGCTGAAGTCGCACCGGCACCCGGCCTGGGTGCTGGTCAACCGGGTCGCCACGCACCTGCAGGCCGACAAGGGCGCGCCTGCGCCCGAGTTCATGCAATGGCTGCAGGAATCGGTGGCGCAGATCGAGGCGCAGCCGGCGACGGCCACGTTCGAGGCCGCGGTGGAGCGGCTGTCGCAGTGGCAGCGCAAGCAGGCGCAGCGGCGGCTCACGTCGGTCGAGGGCGCGCTGGAGCTGCTCCAGCGCAATGCCACGCTGGAGGACCTGGTGGCCGAAGCCAAGGCGCGCCTGGAGCGCAAGCTCGACTCGGCGCATCCACCGTCGCCCACGCGCCGCTTCATCCGCACGCTGTGGGCGCTGGTCGTCGCGCAGGAATGGACGACACTGCCGCCCGCGGCGCGACGCAACTCGCCGGCGATGGACACCGCCGTCGACGTCATCTGGTCCACCGACAAGGCGCGCTCGCGCGCCGACGCGCCCACGCTGGTGGCGATGGTGCCCGAGCTGGTCGAGCGCGTGACTGCGGGCATGGCCACGGTCCAGCTGTCGGACGCGATGAAGAAGGCCTGGCTCGACCAGATCGCCGCGATCCACCTGCACGTGATGCGTCGGCCCGCGGGCGAGGAGGCCGCCGGCGGCCCCGTCACGGTCGACCTGCAGCTGGACGACGAGCTGCCACCGCCGCCGCCGCCACCCCCGCCGCCGGTGGATGCGTCGTCGCCCGTCGCGTCCCTGCAGGTCGGCGACAGCGTCGCACTGCAACTGCACGGCGAGTGGGTCGACCTGCAGCTGCTGTGGGTGAGCGACAACGGCTACTTCCTGCTGTTCGCCGGTGCCGGCGACGCGACCCAGAGCTTCACGCGCAAGGCGCTCGAGAAGATGGCGGCGCAGGGCCTGCTGCGCACGGCCGATGCGAGCTCCGTGCTGCAGCGCGCGGGCGACGAGCTCATCCGCCGCCGGCAACCCTGAGGCCGTCGTCCTGCGACTCCGCCCGGACGGAAGGCCGCGACCCGCAGCCTTGTCTCCACCACGTCACGGCCGTGTCACGACCGCTTCACGCGCGTGCCGCACTCTCCCGGCCTGTCCACATCCTGACTCCACGCCAGCGATGCCCGTTCCGTTCGTCCGCGCCGCCTGATGCCCGCTTCGTTCCTGTTGCTGCTGGCGGCCCAGTTCACTTCGGCGCTGGCGGACAACGCGCTGCTGATCGTCACGATCGACCTGCTGCAGCAGCGCGCGATGCCGGGCTGGCTCGCGCCGATGCTCAAGGTCGCGTTCATCGCCGCGTACGTGCTGCTCGCGCCCTTCGTCGGGCCGCTGGCCGACGCGTTCCCGAAGGCGCGGCTGATGGCGTGGATGAACGGCGTCAAGATCGCCGGTGTCGCGGCGCTGGTCGCGGGCCTGCATCCGGTCGCCGCGTTCCTGGTGGTGGGCCTGGGCGCCGCGGCCTACGCGCCGGCCAAGTACGGGCTGGCGACCGAGCTCGTCCGGCCCGACCAGCTCGTCGCCGCCAACGCCTGGATCGAGACGGCCGCGGTGTGCGCCGTGCTGCTGGGCACCGGCCTGGGCGGGTTCCTCGTCAGCCCGTGGCTGCTCGGGCATGCGAGCCACCTCGTCTCGGCGCTGGGCGACCCGGTGCTCCCGTCGCTGCTGATCCTGCTGGCCACCTACCTGCTGGCGGGCGCGCTCAACCTGGGCGTGCCCGACAGCGGCGTGCGCCACGACGTGCCGTCGCTGCACCCGCGCGCCATGCTGCGCGACTTCCGCCAGGCCAATCGCAGGCTGTGGCGCGACCGCGATGGCGGACTGTCGCTGACGGTGACGACGATCTTCTGGGGCGTGGGCGCGACGCTGCAGTTCGCGGTGCTGCGCTGGGCGCGCGAGACGATGCACCTGACGCTGGATCGCGCCGCGTTCGTGCAGGCCGCGGTCGCGATCGGCGTGATTGCGGGCGCCGCCGCGGCGGGCCGCTTCGTGCCGCTGGTGCACGCCAAGCGCATGCTGTGGGCCGGCGTGGCGTTCGGGCTGCTGATGACGGTGGTGCCGTTGCTCACGCGGCTGCACGTCGCGGTGGCGCTGCTGATCGTCGTCGGTGCCGTCGGTGGCCTGATGGTGGTGCCGCTGAACGCGCTGTTGCAGGACCGCGGCAATGCGTTGCTCAGCGCGGGGCGCTCGATCGCCGTGCAGGGCGGCAACGAGAACGCCAGCGTGCTGGTGTGCCTGGCTGCGTACTCGGTGCTGTGCGCGCTGGACGTGCCGCTCGTCGCGCTGATGATCGGCCTGGGCGCCTGCGTGTCCGCCGCGCTGGCCTGGCTGCTGCTGCAGGAACGCGTGCGCGATCGCCGCGCGCCGGTTCACACCGACGAGTGGCGCGCCGAGGCGAAGGCGTAGGACGCGGGCCGTTCGGCCTTGCGCGCGATCACCGACGTCATCACGCCTTCGACCTGCGCTGCGATGCCATCCCAGTCGAGCGCCATCACGCTCGCGCGGGCGCGGCCGCCGAGCACGCGGCAGCGCGCGAGGTCGGCCGCGGTGCGCGCCGCGGTGGCGACGAACGCTGCGCCGTCGTCGTACGGCACCAGGGCGCCGTTCTCCCCGTCGCGGATCACGCGCTGCGCGGCGGCGTAGTCGAACGCGACGACGGCCAGGCCGCTGGCCATCGCCTCGGTGGTGACGTTGCCGAAGGTCTCGGTGACGCTGGGGAACAGGAACAGGTCGGCCGACGCATAGTGCGCGGCCAGGTCCTCGCCCAGGCGCTGTCCCGCGAAGACCGCGTCGGGGCACCGCGCCTGCAGCTCCTTGCGCATCGGGCCGTCGCCCACCAGCACGAGCCTGGCGCGCGGCTGCTGGCGGCGGATCGCCTCGAATGCGGCGACGAGCGTGGCCAGGTTCTTCTCGGGCGCGAGGCGGCCGACGCAGGTGACGACCAGGTCGTCGTGCGCGGCGCCCCACTGTGCGCGCAGCGCCTGGCTGCGGCGTGCGGGGTCGAAGCGGCGGGTGTCGACGCCGCGCGCCACGGTCAGCAGGTCGCGGAAGCCCTCGCGCTGCAACTGCTCGTGCAGCGCCTGCGTGGGCACCATCGTGCACTGCGTGGCGTTGTGGAAGCGCCGCAGGTAGCCGAGGATGAGCCTCTTCATGAAGCCCAGGCCGTAGTGCGCGCTGTAGGCATGGAAGTTGGTGCGGAACTCGGAGCACACTGGTAGTCCGAGCGCCCTGGCCGCCAGCAGCGCGGAACGCCCGAGCGGGCCTTCGGTGGCGATGTGCACGACGTCCGGACGGTCCTGGCGCCACAGCTTGACCAGCCTGCCGGTGCAGGGCAGGCCCATCTTCAGGCCTTCGTAGCGCGGGATCGGCACGCCGCGGACGAGGAAGTCGCCGTCGAGCGACGGCGCCGCGGCGTCGCCCGGCTGGCGCGGGCGGATCACGCGTACGCTGTGGTGGCGGGCGCGCAGGCCTTGCACGAGCCGGGCCACGGTCATCGCGACGCCGTTGACCTCGGGCGGGTAGGTCTCGGTCACGCAGGCAATTCGCAGGGGCCCGTGCAGGCGGGTCTGAATGTCCACGAGTGAACCTCCGATTCGTTGCGGTCGCCGTCGATCATGACCAGCGCAAGCAACAGATCGATGACAGTTCCGAGTCATTTCGAGGCACTGTCGGACACGGCCCTTTCATATTTCGACGTCACCATCCTGTCACGCCGCGGTCTTGACGTGCCGGGCGAATCTCTGAGAGGACCCCTCGTGAACACCTTCATGCAAACGCTGCGCACGCTGCGGTGGGACGACCATCGCTTCTACCACCACAGCACGATCAACCAGAGCCTGCACCTGGTCAGCGCGATCGTGTTCTGCATCTCGTACGCGCTGCTGCTCGTCGATCCGGCGATCGCCGCCGTGCTCGCCTGGACCGTGTCGATGACGACGCGCCAGGCCGGTCACTTCTTCTTCGAGCCGCGCGGCTACGACGACGTCAACCAGGTCTCCGACGAGTACAAGGAAGAGGTCAAGGCCGGCTACAACATCCAGCGCAAGATCGTGCTGATGGCGATCTGGGTGGCGATCCCCGCCGCGCTGTGGTTCGCGCCGTCGCTCGGCGGCCTGATCCAGCCGCATGCGGACTTGCGCGGCTTCGTGCACGACGTGGGCATCGCCTGGCTGTCGCTCGGCGCGGCCGGCCTCCTGTTCCGCGTGATCCAGCTGTGCATCACCCGCAACGCGACCGAGGGCCTGGCCTGGGGCTTCAAGATCATCACCGACCCGTTCATGGACATCGTCCTGTACCACAAGGCACCGCTCAAGCTCCTGCACGGCCAGATGATCTCGTCCGTGGCGTCGCCGACCATGCCGACGGCGGCCCACTGAGACGGCGCGAGCTGAAGCCCGTCCGGAAGACACGCCATGGAACCGTCCACCTTCGCCTTCTCCGCGCTGATGCTGGCCGCGGTGGCCGTGATGGCCCCGCGCGCCAAGCGACGGCTCGAACTCTCGCGCGCCAAGCATGCCTCGCTGACGGGCCATTCGAAGATGGCCAAGCGCGTCGCCAGCTTCCTGCCCGGCTACGCCTACGACGAGGCGCGCTTCTTCGGCTCGGACGGCGCGCCGGAGGACTTCCAGCGCCGGCGCCGCGCCGGCTTCGACCGGCTCGTCGCGCTCTACACCGAGCGCTTCGGCAAGAGCGCCGCGCTCACCGCCCAGGCCAGCAGCGGCATCTCCGACCTGCAGTTCACCGGCAGCTACCGCGTGCCGTTCCAGTACAGCCCCTACCTTCGAAAGCACCTGAAGACGGGCAGCTTCCTGCAGTCCTCGTCGGGCGTCACCGTGCGGGATCTCGATGGCAACGACTTCCACGACCTGACCGGTTCGTACGGCGTCAACCTGTTCGGATACGACTTCTACAAGGAATGCATCGCCGAGGGCGCCGCGCGCGTGGCCGACCTCGGCCCGGTCCTCGGCGCCTATCACCCGGTGCTGCTCGACAACGTGCGGCAGCTGCAGCGCATCTCGGGACTGGACGAGGTGTCGTTCCACATGTCCGGCACCGAGGCCGTGATGCAGGCCGTGCGGCTGGCCCGCTATCACACCAGGAGGAAGTTCCTCGTCCGCTTCTGCGGCGCCTATCACGGCTGGTGGGAGGACGTGCAGCCCGGCCCCGGCAACCCGCTGCCGCCGCGCGAGACCTACACGCTGGAGGAGATGAAGGCCGAGACGCTGAAGGTGCTGCGCACGCGCAAGGACATCGCCTGCGTGCTGGTCAACCCGCTGCAGGCGCTGCATCCGAACGCGGCGGCGCCGGGCGATTCCTCGCTGGTGGACAGCGGCCGTCGCGCCCGGTTCGACCGTGCGGCCTACACCGAATGGCTGAAGGCATTGCGCCAGGTCTGCACCGAACGCGGCATCGTGCTGATCTTCGACGAGATCTTCATCGGCTTTCGCCTCGCCCCCGGCGGCGCGCAGGAATACTTCGGCGTCCAGGCCGACATGGTCACCTACGGCAAGTCGCTGGGCGGCGGCCTGCCGGTCGGCGTGGTCTGCGGCAGGCGCGGGTTGATGAAGCGCTTCCGCGAGGATCGTCCCGCCGACATCTGCTTTGCCCGCGGCACCTTCAACTCGCACCCCTACGTGATGGGCGCGATGAACGTGTTCCTCGAACGGCTGGAACGCGCCGACGTCAAGGCGATGTACGACGGCGTCGACGAGCGCTGGAACGCGCGCACCGCGCGCTTCAACGAACGGCTGGCCGCTGCCGGCGTGCCGGTGCGCGTGGCCAACATCCAGTCGATCTGGACGGTGCTGTACGAGCAGCCGTCGCGCTACAACTGGATGCTGCAGTTCTACCTGCGCGCGCACGGCCTGGCGCTCAGCTGGGTGGGCACGGGGCGCCTGATCTTCAGCCTCGACTATGGCGATGCCGACTTCGACGCGGTGACAAACCGCTTCGTCGCCGCGGCCGTCCAGATGCAGGCGGACGGCTGGTGGTGGAACGATCCCGCGCAGAGCAACCGCACGATCCGGCGCGGGCTGTTGCGGGAGATGCTGCGCCAACGTTTCAGCAGCTGAGGACGGCCGCAGCCCCGCGCGTGGCGCGCTCGCTGCCGGGCGTGGCGCCGCCCCGGGCGACCGCGCCGCTTGAATCGACATCCGATGAAAAAACAATTCCGACGTCTGCTCGCCCAGGAAGACCTGAATTTCCTGCTGACGAATCGCGTGCCGCGCATCGCGCTGACGCACTTCATGGGCAAGTTCAGCAAGATCCGCAACCCGCTGGTGAGCAAGGCCTCGATCGGCGTCTGGAAACTGTTCACCGACCTCGACCTGAGCGACGCCCGCACGCGCAAGTTCCGCTCGATGCACGACTGCTTCACGCGCGAGCTGATGCCCGGCGCGCGTCCGGTCGACCCCGATCCGGGCATGCTGACCTCGCCGTGCGACGCCATCGTCGGCGCGTGCGGCGCGGTGACGGGCACCACGGTGTTCCAGGCCAAGGGCTTCCCGTACCGGATGGAGGACCTGTTCGGTCCGGGCACCGACCCGAGCCCGTTCCGCGACGGCCGCTTCATCACGCTGCGGCTGACGTCGGCGATGTACCACCGTTTCCATGCGCCGCACGACTGCGACGTGAACCACGTCAGCTACATCACGGGCGACACCTGGAACGTGAACCCGATCGCGCTGCAGCGTGTCGAGCGCCTGTTCTGCCGCAACGAGCGTGCCGTGCTCAGCGCGCGCCTGCGCCGCGGCAATCTGCCGATCGCGATCGTCCCGGTGGCGGCCATCCTGGTCGCGAGCATCCGGCTGAAGTTCACGGACGTACTGTTGCACCTGAAGTACCGCGGGCCCAACGAGATCCCGGTCGACGCGCGCTTCGGCAAGGGCGAGGAGATGGGCGGGTTCCAGCACGGCTCGACCATCATCGTGTTCGTGCCGCCGGGCTTCGAGTTCGTCGACGGCATCGCCACCGGAACGCGCATCCGCATGGGCCAGGCGTTGATGCGCCTGCCGGTGCTTGCCGGCGCGGAAGAGGTGGCCGAACCGTGCGAGGCGCTCGCACCCGCGGACGCCTGACGCGCGGGCGCGCTGCCGCCCGCCTTCAGAGCGGCAGCGGCGCGTAGCGGCGCAGGTTGGGCGCCTGCTCGCAGGCCAGCGCGTCGTAGCGGCGCAGCAGGCCTGGCGCCAGCGTCGCCGCCTCGGGCGACAGCAGGAAGGTGAAGCGCGACGCCGAGCCGCGGTTGATGAAGGCCGCGGCCGCCTGCGGCTGTCCGGCGTCGCGCCAGGCAGAGCGCAGCGCGAGGACGAAGTCGACCGCGCGCGGCTGGCGCGGTTCGCCGTCGGCGATGATGACGCAGTACCAGTTCATGGCAGGCGGGCGGGCTGCGAGGAGATGGCCTCCGATCGTGGACGCGCTTCGTGACCGTCCCGTGACGGGCACCCCGCATCGATCCGCCATGAACAGGAAGGCCCCGCCGAGCGGGGCCCGACGGGCCGTCGAGGCCCGGGAACTCAGACGTTAGCGCGGTGCGCGACGACGACCACGCGTTGCACGTCGGCCGACGCGAACAGCTGGGCCGTCTCCTGCGCCGCCACCGCGACGCGGTACTGGTGCCCGGCCAGCGCGTTCGTCGCGAACAGCATGGCGGCGCTCAGCGCGGCGGCGAGGGCGATGGGAGCGGCTTGGGTGGCGAAGGTCCTGGTCATGTTGGGCTCCGGCGTTTGTTGCGTGGCGTGATGCGATGGTTGGACTGTAGGCAGCGCATCCCCGGCCGGCGAGCGGCGTGCGACGACGCGACGGCATTGGCGGACGAACTGCGGGCTGGCGCGACGGACCGACGCGGCGACGTGCGCCGAACGGCCGATTTCGCGGACGAAACGCCACCGCGGCAGGTCGCGCCCCTATCGGGCGTTCCGCTGTCCGGCGATTCGTGGCTGGCCGCTGCAGAATGGCACCATGACCACCGCCGCAGAACTCCCACCGGGCCTCTTCTCGCATGACGACGGCGTGCTGCGCTGCCAGTGGTGCCGCGCCAGCGACGAATACCGCCGCTACCACGACGAGGAGTGGGGCTTTCCCGTCACGGACGAGCGCCGCCTGTTCGAGAAGATCTGCCTGGAAGGCTTCCAGGCCGGCCTGAGCTGGCTCACCATCCTCAACAAGCGGCCCGGCTTCCGGCAGGCCTTCGCCAACTTCGATGCCGCGAAGATCGTCCGCTTCGGCGACGCCGACGTCGAGCGCCTGGTCGCCGACCCCGGCATCGTCCGCCACCGCGGCAAGATCGTCTCCACCATCAACAATGCGCAGCGCGTGCTGGAGCTGCGCCAGGAATTCGGCTCGCTGGCCGCCTACGCCTGGCGCTTCGAGCCTGACCCGGCCACGCGCCCGAAAAAGCTCCTGCCCGGCACGGCGCTGGGGCCGTCGCCCGAGGCGGTGGCGATGTCCAAGGATCTGAAGAAGCGCGGCTGGACGTTCGTCGGACCGACCACGGTGTATGCGTTCATGCAGGCGATGGGGCTGGTCAACGACCACTATGAGCAGTGCCATGCACGCAAGAAGGCGCTGGCCGCGCGGCAGGCGTTGAAAAAGCCGGAATAGGCGCCCCGTCCTCGATCCTGGAGGGCCGCGTCGTCCCTGGCGGCGCGACGCGAGCCGGCCGCGCGGCGTGGAGCGGACTTCTGACGCAGAATCGACCGCGGAGGGTCGTGATACGCCACGGCAGGCCGGCTCATGGAAATCAAGTGGATCGAGGACTTCATCGCGCTGGCCCGGCACCAGAGCTTCTCGCGCGCGGCCGAAGAGCGCCACGTGTCGCAATCGGGCTTCAGTCGACGCATCCAGGCGCTCGAGCAATGGGTCGGCGCGGACCTGATCGACCGCAGCGGCTATCCCCCGTCGTTGACCGCGGCGGGGCGGCTGTTCCGCGAGTCGGCCGAAGAAGTCCTGCTGAAGCTGCACGACGTGCGCGCCGTGATCCGCGACGATCATCGCTTGCCTGGATCCGGCCTGCAGATCGCCGCCGGCCACACCATCGCCCTGAACTTCCTGTCGAACTGGTTGACCCGCTTGCCGGCGCCGTTCCGCGAGATCCGCACGCGGGTGCTGCCGACCAACGTCCACGACTCGATCGTGATGCTGGCCAACGCGAACTGCGACCTGATGTTCGCCTACCACCATCCGGAGTTGCCGCTGCATCTCGACCCGGCCAAGTACGAGCATCTCGTGCTGGGTCACGATGCCCTCCTGCCGGTCTGCCGCGGCGCCGAGGGCGGCGGCCCGATGTTCCGCCTGTCGGCCTCGGCCCGGGGGCGGCCGGTGCCGCTGCTGGGCTATCCGGAGACGAGCTATTTCGGCCGTTGCCTGGCCTTCCTCCTGCAGCACGCCCGGTCGGCGCCGGCCCTGCAGCGTCACTACGAGTCCGACATGGCCGAGCTGCTGAAGAAGATGACGCTGGCCGGAGAGGGCATCGCCTGGCTGCCGCAAAGCGCCATCGAAGGCGAACTCGCCCGCGGCGAACTGATCGCCGCCGGCGGCGGCGAATGGCGCATGGCGCTGGAGATCAGGGTTTACCGGGATGCGACGCAACGCAACCCGCTGGTCTCCGCTCTGTGGAAGGCACTGCAGGACCAACGCGAGACCGGTGAGAACTAGCCCGCGGGTGCAGCGGATGCGGCTGCCGCATCGGTCGATCTGCTTTCGGCATCGAGCGCGCGCACGGCGTTCACAGAATGTCGACATGGGCGCCGTGCGACGGTGTCCGGGAACCTCGCGATCACGCCGAGGCACAGTCCACATCGACATCGACCGCCATGAAAAAACGATTGACGCTCTTCATCAGCCTCGGGATGGTTCTCGGGGTGCTGGCCGGCTGGCTGGGCCACCGCGCCGCGGATCCGAAGGCCATCGCCGACGGCTACGCGATCCTCACCGACCTCTTCCTGCGGCTGATCAAGATGATCATCGCGCCGCTCGTGTTCTCGACGCTGGTCTCGGGCCTGGCCGGCATGAGCGGTGGCCGCGACATCGGTCGCATCGGCGTGCGCTCGTTCGCCTGGTTCATCGGCGCGTCGCTGGTGTCGCTGGCGCTGGGGCTGGTGCTGGCCAATGCGCTGCAGCCTGGCGCGGGGCTGCACATGAGTGCCGGCGCCACTCCGGTCACCACGGGCTTGAACACGTCGGGACTGAACGTGCGCGATGTCGTCACGCACATCGTCCCGACCAGCCTGCTGGACGCGATGGCGCGCAACGACATCCTCCAGATCGTCGTCTTCTCGCTGTTCTTCGGCCTGGGGCTGAACGCGCTCAAGGGCCACCCCGCGGTCGATGCGTTCATCCGGCTCGTCGACGGGCTCGTGCCCGTCATGCTGCGGCTGACCGGCTACGTGATGTGCTTCGCCCCGCTGGGCGTCTTCGGCGCGCTCGCCTCGGCAATCACCCTCAAGGGGCTGGACGTCCTGCTGACCTACGGCCGGCTGCTGTCCGCGTTCTACATCGGCCTGGCCGTGCTGTGGGCTGTGCTGGCCGGCGTGGGCTACGCCTTCCTGGGCAGGCGCGTCGTCGCGCTGCTGAAGGCCGTGCGCGAGCCGGTCCTCATCGCGTTCTCCACGGCCAGCAGCGAGGCGGCGTTCCCGCGGCTGAACGAGAAGCTCGAGGCCTTCGGCATCGACAAGAAGGTGGTCGGCTTCACGCTGCCGCTGGGCTATGCGTTCAACCTGGATGGCTCGATGATGTACCAGTCGTTCGCGGCGCTCTTCATCGCGCAGGCGTTCGGCGTCCAGATGCCGCTGTCCCAGCAGGTCGTGATGCTGCTGGTGCTGATGATCAGCAGCAAGGGCATGGCCAGCGTCCCGCGGGGCTCGGTGGTCGTCGTGGCCGCGATCGCGCCGATGTTCCAGCTGCCGATGGAGGGCGTCGCCCTGGTCCTCGCCATCGACCAGTTGCTCGACATGGGACGGACGGCGACCAACGTCATCGGCAACAGCATCGCGACCGCCGTCGTCGCACGGCTCGAACAGCGGCGCGATGCCGATCAGGAGGCGCCGACGCTGGCCGCCGCGATGCCGCACGCGGCGGGGCTGTGAAGCCGGCAGACATGTCCGAATTGCGAACTGCGAACTCCGCCGGCGGCATCGTCGGCATCCTCGGCGGCATGGGACCGCTGGCGACGGTCGACTTCCTGGCCAAGATGCTCGCCGCCACGCCGGCGGCCAACGACCAGGACCACGTGCCGGTCATCGTCAGCGCGATACCGCAGGTGCCCGATCGCACGCGCGCCTTCCGCGGCGAGGGGGAGTCGCCCGTGGCAGCGATGGTCGACAGCGCACGCCGGCTCAAGGCGGCCGGCGCGGGGATGGTCGTGATCGCCTGCAACACCGCGCATCTCTGGTTCGACGACGTGTGCGCGGCCGTCGACCTGCCGATGATCCACCTGGTGGACGCCGCGATCGACGATGCCGCCGCGATCGTCGGCCCGCGCGGGCGCGTGGGCCTGCTCGGCACCGACGCGACGCTGGCTTCCGGCCTGTACATCAATCGCGCCGGCCCGGGCGCTGGCCGCTTCCAGTGGCTGCTGCCGACCGCCCGGGAAATGACCGAGTGGGTCATGCCGGGGATCGAGGCGGTGAAGGCGGGCGACTGCGACACCGGCAGGATCCGCCTTGCCGCGGCCGCCGAGGCGCTCAAGGGCCGCGGCGCGATGGCGGTCATCCTGGGCTGCACCGAGATCCCCGTCGTGCTGGACGAGGCGCGCGCCCCGCTGCCGGTGATCGACGCGACGGCGGCATTGGCGCGCAGAGCCGTCGCCTGGTCGCGCGCGCAGCGAGACGCGGTCCCGGGACTTCCTCAGTAGCGCCTGCGGCTCTTGCCGGCGAGGCCGACGCTATCGCCTGGACGTGCGACGCCTGCGCAGAGCATCGCGCCCAACCTGTTCCTTGTGCGCCTGGACGATGGCCTTGAGCAATGCCGTGAAGCGCGGATGAAGGTCTTCATGCCGGACCGAGTTGTGCATCTCGACGCCCCTGCGCTCGCTGCGGATCAGTCCGGCTTCGCGCAGGACGCGGAAGTGCTGCGACAGCGTCGACTTGGGGATGGGTCGCATGTCCACCTCCAGGAATGGCGAGCACGTGAGGGGGCCACCCGCGGCGGCGATCTCCGCGAAGATGTGCATGCGCACCGGGTCCGCCAGGGCATGCAGGATGCCTTCGATGGTGATGTCCTCGGAGGCAGGGTGAACGAGTGGCTTCATCGTCGGGGACGGCGTGATGCCTCGATTCTCGCCCATTCCGGAAGGTCCGTAGTTCGGGTTTCGTGAACCAATGTCGATCGCAGGGGCAAGGCGGGAGCGGCCAGCGCGCCATCGCCAGCGCGCCTATCGTCCGTTACTTCTGTTGTTCGGATTTGGTGAACTATAAAGGAAATGACATGAAGGAACTCGAAGGCAAGGTGGCCGTCGTCACCGGCGCATCCAAGGGTATCGGCGCGGGTATCGCCCGCGCGCTCGGCGACGCCGGCGCGTCGGTCGTCGTCAACTACGCGTCGGATGCCGGAGGCGCGCAACGCGTGGTCGACGCGATCCACAAGGCGGGCGCAAGGGCCGCGGCCGTCCAGGCCGACGTGGCCGTGGCCGACGATGTGCGCAAGCTGTTCGCTGCCGCGCGCGAGGCGTTCGGCCGGCTGGACGTGCTGGTCAACAACGCAGGCATCTATCGATTCGCTCCGCTGGCGGATCTGACGGAAGCCGACTTCCATCGGCAGTTCGACACGAACGTGCTGGGCACCCTGCTGGCCACGCGGGAGGCGGTCGCGCAGTTCGGCGACACCGGAGGCAGCGTGATCAACATCGGCTCGATCGTGAGCACGAATCCGGTGTCGAATTCGTTGATCTACTCGGCGACCAAGGCCGCCGTCGACAACCTCACCATCACGCTGGCTCGCGAGCTCGCGCCGCGCCGCATCCGGGTGAACGCGATTGCACCCGGAGGCACGCGGTCCGAAGGGGTGGAGGCGATCGGCATGATCGGCAGCGACATGGAGAAGCACATCGTGGCGAACACGCCCTTCGGACGCCTGGGCGAGCCGGAGGACATCGCGCTCGCCGCGGTCTTCCTCGCTTCGGAGCAGTCCCGCTGGATCACCGGAGAGACGATTCGCGTTGCCGGCGGCTTGCGCTGAGGCTGCGGAGCCAGGGCCCGCCTCGGGCCGTCCGAGCCGTTCGGCCTCAGGCGGCGGCCGCCCCGCGCAGACGCTCCCGCGTGCGCGCGGGCGTCGCCCCGAACCACTCGCGGCACGCCCGGTTGAACGAGCTCTGCTCGCGGTAGCCCAGCATGAAGGCGACGTCCGTCAGGTTCAGCTGCGAATCGCGCAGCAGCTCTTCGGCGAGCGCCTGGCGGGCCGTGTCGTGCACGGCCTGGAAGTTGGTGCCGGCTTCGGCGAGCTTGCGCTGCAGCGTGCGGGTGCTGAGCGCCAGCGCGGTGGCGACGTCGTCGACGCGGGCGCGGTCGCTGGCGAGCTGGGCGGCGATCTCGCGTCGCACGTCGGTGACGATGCGCGGCTCGGAGGTCTCGCGCAGCCGCGCGGCCAGCAGTTCGTCGGCGTGGCGCTGCAGCACCTTGAGCATGCTGCCGTCGGCGTTGGGCACGGGTCGGTCGAGCAGCGCGGCGTCGAAGCGCCCGTAGGCGGCGGGCACGCCGTAGACGACCGCCGGGCCGAACACCTGCGCGTGCGCGGCGCGAATGGCGGCGTCGGGCTCGGGATAGGGCAGGCCGATCTCGTGCACGGGCAGGCGCTCGTGCGCCAGCCAGCTGACGAAGGTGAGGATGCCGGCCAGCACGCTGTCGACCAGGTGCCGCGCCTGCGCCGGCGTGCACTCGGACAGCCAGGGCGTATCCCAGTAGTAGGTGGCGATGCCGCCGCGCTCGTCGAGCCGCGAGCGGCCCAGGTCGTGGGCCAGGCCCTCGTAGCGGCGCGTCTGCGCGAAGGCGCCGCGCAGCGTCGTGCAGGCGCAGACGACCAGGCCGTAGAACGGATAGGTCGACAGCCGGGCATGCAGGCCGGTGTGCAGGCCGAACACCGGGTCGCCCGCGAGCGCGTCGCCGGCCCCGAGCAGGGCGAGGTACTCGGCCACGCCGAGGCTGTCGCGCGCGACGTCCAGCGTGCCCGGGACCCAGCCGAGCCGGGCGCACAACTGCGCCGGCGTCACGCCCAGCGACTGCGCGGTGGCCACCGCCGTCTGGGCGTAGGCCATGGCCACGCGCGCGTCGGCCGCCGGCGGGATGGGGCAGGGGGCGTCGGCGTCGATCGCGGAGGAGGGCGGGTACGGCGTCGCCGCGGGCGGGACTGGCATGTTGTGGCAACTCGCCTGTCGGCGAAAGACAAGCCGCGGCGGTGCGTTCGGCGCAGCATGGCGGCGTAGCGTCCGGGGCCCGCTGTTCGAGCCTCGGGGACGCCTGTCGACCTGGAAAAACGAGTATAGCCACGATGACCTCCTCACGACGCTGGAACGGCTGGGGCGACGCCCGGGTGAAGGAAGCGCTCAAACCCGAGGCGCATGCCTTCCTCGCGCAGGCCGTCGGCCAGCCGCAGCCCCTGCCGGACGCGACGCTGGCCGAGGCGCTGGCCCAGGTCGAGGCGCAGCCCTCGCGCCTGCCGCGCCATCCGTTGATCGACACCCGCGCCGAGACGCGGCTGCGCGCCAGCTACGGCCAGTCGATGCACGACTGGCTGCGCCTGCGCTTCGGCGTGCTGGGTCGCGTGACGGACGGCGTCGCGTTCCCCGACAGCGCCGCCCAGGTGCGGCTGCTGCTCACGTGGGCCTGCGAGCAGGGCGTGCAGGTGCTGCCGCTGGGCGGCGCCACCAGCGTCGCGGGCCACCTGACGCCGGTCGGCGCGGCGCCCGTCCTCACGCTCGACATGGGCCGCATGATGCGGCTGCTCGATCTGGACCCCGTCGCGCAGCTCGCGCGCTTCGAGGCCGGCGTCGCGGGCCCCGACCTCGAGGCGCAGCTGCGCGCGCGCGGCTTCACGCTGGGCCATTTCCCGCAGAGCTTCGAGCTGTCGACGCTCGGCGGCTGGGTGGTGACGCGTTCGTCGGGCCAGCAGTCGGCCCGCTACGGCCGCATCGAGCAGCTGTTCGCTGGCGGCACGCTGCAGACGCCGGAACGCGAATGGACGCTGCCCACCTTCCCGGCATCGGCCGCCGGCCCCGATCTGCGCGAGTGGGTGCTGGGCTCCGAAGGCCGCATCGGCGTGCTGACCGAGGCCGTGGTGCGCGTCACGCGCGCGCCGGCCGCGGAGCGCTTCGTCGGCGTCTTCTTCCCCGACTGGGCCAGCGCCGCCGCCGCGGTGCGGCGCATCGCGCAGGGCAGGCTGGGCCTGTCGATGCTGCGGCTGGCGAACCCGGCGGAGACCCACACCACGTTGACGATGGCCGGCCATGCGTCCGCCATCGCATGGCTGGAGCGCTACTTGTCGCTGCGCGGCGTCGGCGACGGCAAGTGCCTGCTGCTTGCCGGCTTCACGGGCGACAGCGCCGGCGCGGTGCGCGCGATGCGGCGCGCGGCCGCGGCCGTCTGGCGCGAGCACGGCGGCGTGTCGACCGGCACGCTGCTTGGCCGGAAGTGGGCCGAGCGCCGCTTCGCCAACGTCTACCTGCGCAACGCGCTGTGGGACGCCGGCTACGCCGTCGACACGATGGAGACGGCGTGCGACTGGCCGCGCGTCGACGCGATGGTGCAGGCGCTGGAGCGCGCCGGCCGCGACGCGCTCGCGCAGCACGGCGAGCGCACGCACTGCTACACGCACCTGTCGCACGTCTATGCGCAGGGCTCGAGCGTGTACTCGACCTTCGTCTATCGCATCGGCCCGGACTACGAGACGGCGCTCGCGCGCTGGCGGTCGCTGAAGACGGCCGTGGGCGACGCCATCGTCGCGCACGGCGGCACCATCACGCACCAGCACGGCGTGGGCAAGGACCACGCGCGCTGGCTCGCGGCCGAGAAGGGCGCGACCGGCATGTCGGCCATCGCCGCGATGGTGCGCGAGTTCGACCCGCACGGCGTCATGGCGCGCGGCAACCTGCTGGGCGACGAGCGATGAGCGCGCGCCGCCTCGCCTTCGCACGCGCCCGCTGGCCGGTGGCCGTGGCGATGCGCGTCGTCGCCGCGTCGCTGGCCGAGGATGGCCGCCGCGGCGCGCGCCGCAGCGTCTTCGCCGCGCCGCGCAGGAATCGCCGCGTCGTGGCACGCGATGCGTCCGGGGCCCGGCGCACGCCGGCGCCGCGCGGCTGCGAGGATCTGCATTGATCGCCGCCCTTCCGCCCGAAGGCGTGCGGCCGGCAGTCCGCGCGACGGAGGCCGCCTGATGCCCGACGTCGACATCCTCGTGATCGGCGGCGGCATCGCCGGCGCCGGGGTCGCGCTGGAGGCTGCGCGGCGCGGGCTGGCGGTGATGCTGGTCGAGGCGCGCGACTTCGCGTGGGGCAGCTCGTCGCGCTCGTCCAAGCTCGTGCATGGGGGGTTGCGCTACCTGCGCGAGGGCGCCTTCGGGCTGACGCTCGAATCGGTGCGCGAACGCGGCAGGCTGCTGCGCGACGCGCCAGGGCTCGTCGAGCCGCAGCGCTTCCTGATGGGCCACTACGAGGGCCGTCAGCCGACGCGCCGCACGATGGGCGCCGGCCTGGCGATCTACGACGCGATGGCCGGCGCGCGCACGCGCTCGTTCCATTCGCCCGCCGAGGTGCGCGTGCTCGCGCCGCACCTGGCGACCGAGGGCCTGCTGGGTGCCTCGGGCTATCTCGACGCCAAGACCGACGATGCGCGACTCGTGCTGCGCGTGCTGCAGGAGGCGCAGCGCCACGGCGCGCGCGTGTTCAACCGCGCGGCGGTGAAATCACTGCTGCGCGCGGGCGACGTCGACGTGCCGCTGTCCTCGCTCGGCCCCGACGGCGGCGCCACCGTCCGGCCCGGCACCGTGGTGGGCGCACGCGTCGAGGGCCCGGGCTTCACCGGCCACGTGCGGGCGCGCTGCGTCGTCAATGCCACGGGCTGCTGGGCCGACGGCGTGCGACGCGGGCTCGGCACGCCGATGCTGCGCCCGCTGCGCGGCAGCCACCTCGTGTTCCCGCTGTGGCGGCTGCCGCTGGCGCACTCGGTGGGCCTGATGCACCCGCGCGACGGCCGCCCGGTGTTCGCCACGCCGTGGGAAGGCGTCGCGCTGGTGGGCACCACCGACCTCGACCACGCCGACGACCCCGACATCGAACCTCGCATCACCCGCGACGAGACGGCCTACCTGCTCGAGGCCGTGCGCGCCGCTTTCCCGCGGCTGGACCTGCGCGCCACCGACGCCATCGCCAGCTTCGCCGGCGTGCGCCCCGTGGTCGACGACCGCGCCGCCGGCCGCGACCCTTCGAAGGCGCCGCGCGAGCACGTGGTGCGCGACGAGCAGGGCCTGGTCACCATCACCGGCGGCAAGCTGACCACCTTCCGCGTCAACGCGCTCGATGCGCTGCGCCACGCGGCTCCGCACCTGGCTGCCAGGCCGCAGCATGCCGGCTTCGCGCCGAGCGTGTCGGCCGGCGACGCCGCGGACGACGGCGTCCCGGCCGCGGCGAGCCCTGCCGACTTTGCCTGTCGACAGTCCGACGCCATCCTCGCGCCGCTGGCCGACGCACCGGCGCTCGCCGCGCTGCCGCAGGGCCTGCGCGCGCGACTGCTGGGACGCCACGGCCCGCAGGCCGAGGCGCTCGTGCGCGAGGCCGCGCCGCCCGAGCTCGAACTCGTGCCGGGCACGGCCACGCCCTGGGCCGAGCTGCATTGGGGCTTGCGCCACGAGCAGGTGCGCTTCCTCGACGACCTGCTGCTGCGCCGCACCCGCCTGGGCCTGCTGCTGCCCGAAGGCGGCGCGGCCCTGCTGCCGCGACTGGAGCCGGTCGCGCGCGAGGTCCTGGGCTGGTCCGCCGGGGAATGGCGCGACCAGTGCGAGCGCTACGCACGCCTCATCGGCCAGTGCTACACGGTGCCTGCGCCATGACCGCCGCCCGACCCGACGACCTGCTGCTGTCCATCGACTGCGGCACGCAGAGCACGCGCGCACTGCTGTTCGACCCGCGCGGCACGCTGGTGGCCAAGGCCCAGGTGGCGCTCGACGACTACGTGATCGAGCGGCCCGGCTGGATGTCGCACGACGTCGAAGCCTTCTGGCTCGCCTGCGCGCGCGCCTGCCGCCAGCTGTGGGCCGAGCGTCCCGGACTGGCGGCGCGCGTGCGCGGCGTGTCGGTCACCACGCAGCGCGGCACGATCATGCCGGTCGACGCGCAGGGCCACGCCGTGCTGCCGGCGCTGATCTGGCTGGACCAGCGCCGCGCCGCGCGGCCGCCGCGCATCAACGCCGCCTGGCGCGCCGCGTTCCGCCTGGCCGGCGTGGCCGAGACCATCCGCTACTTCCAGCGCGAAGCCGAGGTCAACTGGTGGGCGGAGAACGAGCCGGCCATCTGGGAGCGCACGCACAAGGTGCTGCTGCTGTCGGGCCTGCTGAACTTCAAGCTGACGGGCGAGTTCGTCGACTCGGTCGGCGCGCAGGTGGGCTACGTGCCGTTCGACTTCAAGTCGCATGGCTGGGCGAAACCGGCGGACTGGAAGTGGCAGGCGCTGGCGGTGCGCCGCGAGCAGCTGCCCGAGCTGCGGCCGGTGGGCGCGGTGCTGGGCCGGGTCGGCGCGGCGGCCAGTACGGCCACGGGTATCCCGGCCGGCACGCCCGTCATCGCCGCGGCCGCCGACAAGGCCTGCGAGGTGCTGGGCTCGGGCTGCATGGAGCCGAACGTCGGTGGCGTCTCGTACGGCACCACCGCCACGATCAACGTCTGCACGAGGAAGTACACGGAGGCGCTGTCCTTCGTGCCGCCCTATCCGGCCGCGCTGCCGGGACACTACGACAGCGAAGTGCAGATCTTCCGCGGCTACTGGATGGTGCGCTGGTTCAAGGAGCAGTTCGGGGACCGCGAGCGGCATGCGGCGCAGGCGCGCGGCGTCGCGCCGGAGGCGCTGCTCGACGAGCTGGTGGCCGCGGTGCCGCCCGGCTCCCTGGGCCTGGTGCTGCAGCCGTACTGGACCCCGGGCATCCGTCATCCGGGCCCCGACGCCAAGGGCGCGATCATCGGTTTCGGCGACGCCCACACCCGGGCCCACCTCTACCGCGCGATCCTCGAGGGCCTGGCCTACGCGCTGCGCGACGGCCGCGAGCGCATCGAGAGAAAGACGCGCGTGCCGCTGACCGAGCTGCGCGTGTCCGGCGGCGGTTCGCAGTCCGACGCCGCGCTGCAGCTGACGGCCGACGTCTTCCGCCTGCCCGCCAGCCGGCCGCACGTCCACGAGACCAGCGGCCTCGGCGCGGCCATCGACTGCGCCGTGGGCCTGGGGCTGCATGGCGACTTCGCCACCGCGGTCAAGGCGATGACGCGCGTCGAGCGCACGTTCGAGCCCGACCCGCGTCACGCGGCGCTGTACGACGAGCTCTACGCACAGGTCTACCAGAAGATGTACGGCCGCCTCGCGCCGCTGTACGAGCGCATCCGCGCCATCACCGGCTATCCGTCGCGCGACTGAGCTCGCCTGCATGCGAGGCGCACGGCCGGGCGGTTCGAACGGCGCGCGCCACGGGGGCGGGCGCGAATGAAGAAAGGGATCGGCGCGGCGATCCCTTGTCGTCGGCGCGGCCGAGCGCGTCAGAAGCTGACGCCCAGCCCCAGGTCGATGCGCGTCAGGTCCGTGTTCGTGCGGAAGCGCTGGTAGTCCGCCTTGAGCACCACGTTCGGGTTCAGGTAGAAGTTGGTGCCCAGCGTCCATACGTGGTCGCGCGGCGTCGGCCACGGCTTGCCGTCCGAGGCCAGGCCGGTGGGCACCGTCGTGAAGCCCGGGGCGATGCCGGCGTAGCTGGCGCCCATGTCGTAGTGCTCCCAGCGCACGAACGGGCTGAGCTTGTAGCTGCCGCTCTCCCACATCTTGTACGCGCCCTGCACGTAGTAGCCGAGGAAGGACGAGGGCAGCGGATTGGACGCGCCGGCGTTGTCCAGGTTGTACGTGGCGGTGTTCGAGAACGCCCCGTGGGCGTACACCGCCGAGATGTCGGCGTTGCCCGGCGTCCAGCGGGCGTGGGCCTCCCACAGCGTGACGCGCGACTGCGGCAGGTTGGCCGGCGTCGACGGCATGGCCATGTTGCCGGTGAACGCGAAGGCGCCCAGCTGCAGGTTGGGCACGCCGCTGTAGTTCAGCGCGGCGTACTGCGCCAGGTGCTGCACGTTGGCGTTCTGCAGCTCCTGGTGGGTGGCCTGCATCGGCGCGGCCTCCCCGAGGTCCGACGCGGTGCGGTACAGCGGATCCTCGGGCATCGCGTTCCAGCCGCCCAGGTTCAGGCCGGTGCTGATGCCGGCGTCCCACGTCAGGCCGATGTCGCTCGTGCCGTGCAGGCCCAGGCCGCCTTCGCGCCAGGTGCTGGGGATGATCAGCGTCTCCACGAAGTTCCGGTGCACGCCGTAGAAGGCCGTGGGCTCGTGGTGCTCGTTGATCAGGCCCGCGGGCATCAGGTACAGGCCGATCTTGCTGCTGAGCGAGTCGGTGAGCTGGTGGTCGATGTAGAACTGCTCGACCTCGAACTCGCCCGAGTCGTCCGCCGACGCCACGGCGTGCTCCACCTCGAACTCGGAATTGAAGCTGGTCTTCTCGTCGAACTTGTAGCCGATGCCGAACACCGCGCGCGCCAGGTCGGCCGTGGCCAGGCTGTGGTCGTGCGTCGGGTTCGAGTAGTAGATCTCGCCGTAGCCCCACAGGCCGAGGTTGGGCGAGATGCCGCCCGCGGGCGCCGGGGCAGGGGCGGCGGCGACGGCGGGAGCAGGGGCCAGAGCAGGCGGCGCGGCGGCCGCCTTGGCCTGGGCGGCGGCGAGCGCGTCGTTCTGCGCCTTCACGCGCGCCAGCTCCTGCTTCATCGCGTCGAGTTGCTGCTGCATCTGGTTGATCTGCTGCGCGAGCTTGTCGGCCACGTCGGGCGAGGCATCGGCGGCAGGGACCGACATCGACAGGCACAGGGTCAGGGCCGCGAGGGCCACGGAGGTCTTGTTCATGGTGTTCATCGGTTCGTGGGAGTCTTGGTAGCGGCGGTCGTGCGCAGGGCGGCGAGGCATTGGGCGGGCAGCACCTGCACGGACGGCTGCGCCGGGTCGTAGCCGTCGGTCAGCGTGCACAGGAAGGTGATGACGTCGTCGATCTCGTCGGGCGACAGCGCGGGCGCGTCGCCGATCGAGCGGTTGTACGGAATCTCGCTGGTGTTGACGTTGCCGCGATAGCCCGCGTCGCTGCCCGCGACGCCCGCCTTCACGACGAACTGGCCGCCGTAGGCCGCGGGCAGGTCGTCGAACTTGGTGACGCTGCCGTCGGCCGCGGTGGGGTACCACTCTTCGGGGTTGGTGTCGCGCCGCACGTAAAAGCCTATCGCTTCCTTCAGCGTCGCGAAGCGGCCGTTGTGGAAGTAGGGCGCGGTCACCGCGACGTTGCGCAGCGTGGGCACCTTGAACTGGCCGCAGCTGGCCGCGAGGCCGCCGGTCTGTTCGCGGAACGGGCCGCACACGCCCAGGTCGTAGTACGCCTGCACGCCGTCGGAGCTGTTGAAAGGCGTGTAGCTCGGCGCGGCGCCCGTGTTGCCCGGGATCAGCGGATTGCGCGGGATGCCGAGGTTGTCGTAGCTGTAGTCCGTGAACATCGGCGGCGTCGAGCCGTCGGCCGACGTGCTGGGATGGCACGCGCTGCAGTTGCCCTTGGTGGCGTTGTTGAACAGGGCCAGGCCGCGCAGTTCCTGCGCCGTCAGCTGCGCCTGGCCGCGCTGGACCGCGTCGAACTTGCTCGAGAACGGGTTGAACGACGGCGCCTCCGACTCGAACGCGGACAGGGCGCTGCCCATGCGCGCCAGCGCGGTCTGCGGATCGTTCAGCACGGCGTCGCCGTACAGCGCGACGAATTCGCCGAGGTACGGGCGAGTCCTCAGGCGCGCGATGACTTCGGCGGCGTCCGCGTTGGCCATCTCGAAGGACGATGTGAACGGCATCGTCGCCTGGTCGGCCAGCGTGGCGGCACGGCCGTCGCGGAAGAAACCGCCGTTGGGGCCGCCGTCGGCGTCGAAGAAGAACGCCGGCGTCAGCGACGTGTACGTCAGCGACGGCGTGTTGCGGAAGCCCGCCAGGTCCATGCTCGGCCCGCCGAGCGCCACCGGCAGCCCGTGGTCGACGCCGCTGGCCGACGCGTCCTCGGCGAACGCGGCGCTCGCCACGTGGCAGCTGGCGCAGGACTGCCGGCCCGAGGCCGACAGCGCGGTGTCCGCGAAGATCTTCTGGCCCAGCGCGGCGGGGGCCGACAACATCGTGGCGCTGCCCCCGGACGACGGGGCGGAGTCGTCGCCGCCGCCGCCGCAGGCGGCCAGCAGCGTGGTGAGGACGAGGGCGAGACCCCATCCGCGGAAACCGGGTGCAGGTCGGGTGCCGGAAGCGTTCATGGCCTGGTCGTGCTGCGCGACGGCCTGCGCCACGCGTCTGATTGATGATGCAAGTGCGAGTGATTCGCAATTACGAGATCCGGACTCTAGCGGGATCGCTGCCTCTCGACAACAAGCGGGCGCTCAATGCTTGATCCGGATCCAGCCAGACCAAGGCTTGTTGTCGCACTGCAACAGGCCGGGTCGCGAGCAGCCGGGTGCCGAGGAATCGGACGCCGGCCCGCTTGGTGGAAGGCTGCCCGCGTCGGCGGCGATGCAAGCCGGCGGAGTATCCGGCGCTCATCCGCAGGAGCCAGGATCCGGGGGCCGACGCATCCGGCGCTGCCGCGAACGTTCATAAGTATGACTTTTTGAGGCGATAGATTCCCCCGGCGCAGCGGCCAGCCGCGGCGTCACCGCACCCACCGTCTTTCCAATCGCCCTGCTCCGATCCGCCCATGTCCCATCGCGTCGCCCCTTCCTTCGCCGCCTGTCTCGTTGCCGCCGCCGCCCTGTCCGCCTGTGGAGGCAGCGACGACGCCGCCCTGACCGTGCCCGCCGCGCCCGCGGGCATGGGCAGCACCGACGCCGCGCCCGTCGCGGACGCCACGGCCGTGCCGCCGTACGTCGACTTCGCCTACACCAACCAGCGCGGCGATGCGCGCTACGCCACGGTGGCCACGAATGCCGGTGTCCGCGTGGTGTCGCGCTTCCTCGACCTGTGGAAGCCCAGCACGCTGCTGGTGGACGCGGGCGTCACGGCCTCCGCGAACGGCAGCTTCCCGGCCATCACGGCATCGACGTGGAGCGGCATCCCCGGCGACGCCACCGACGGCACCATCCTGAACGCCGCGGTGCTGGGCGCCAACATCCAGTACGTCGTGGCCGCGACGGCGTCCCGCAGCACCGACCAGGCGACGGCCGCCTACGTCGACGACCGCCGCGGCAAGGGCTACAGCGTCACGGACGGCCTGGGACCGCTGGCGGCGGCATGGCGCGCGGCAGCGCGGCAGACGACCTCGATCACCGGCGTGCCCGCCGATGCGACGACCGTCCTGTACAGCGACTCCGGCAACAACACCGGCGTCGGCAGCGCGGCAGGCAATTCGAGCTTCGGCGGCGTGGTCGATTTCGTGAACAACGCGGGCGAGAACGCGTCGACCGAGCCCGCCAAGCGCTTCTACAAGTACGCCCGGCCGTGGCGCTGGAGCAGCAGCGTGCAGGTCGTGCCGGCCCTGGTGCCGGCCGAGAGCGCGACACCGGCCACCGACGGCGGCTTCATCAGCGGCCACGCGGCCGAGGCGATGCGCGATGCGCTCGCGATGGCCTATGTGCTGCCCGAGCGCTACCAGGAATTGCTGAGCCGCGCGCTCGAGCTCGGCGAGAACCGCATCCTCGCCGGCATGCATTCGCCGCTCGACGTGATGGGCGGTCGCGTCCAGGCGCAGGCCGCCGCGACCGCGAGCATCGTCACGGGCGCCGACGCCAAGGTCACGACCGCCGCGTATGCGCAGGCGCATGCCGCGCTGATGGCGGCCGTCGGCGCCAGCAGCCCGGCCGCGTTCAACGCCTACGCGCACTCGCAGGGCATCGGCGCGGACCGCTTCGCGGACCACGCGGCCAACAAGGCCGACTACCGGCGGCGCCTCACCTACGGCTTCACGCAGGTCGGTGACAAGACCTTGCCGGCGGTCGTCCCCAAGGGAGCCGAGGCGCTGCTCGAGACGCGCCTGCCCTACCTGGACTCCGGCCAGCGCCGCGTCGTGCTCAAGACCACGGCGCTGCCTTCGGGCTATCCAGCGCTTGACGATGCCGAGGGCTGGGGTCGCCTGAACCTGTTCGACGCGGCCGACGGCTACGGCGCATTCAACGGCGACACGATCGTGACGATGGATGCCGCGCAAGGCGGGTTCTCGGCCGCCGACAGCTGGCGCAACGACATCTCGGGTGCCGGCAAGCTGACCAAGAAGGGCAGCGGCACACTGGCGCTCACGGGCAGCAACACGTTCAGCGGCGGCGTCGAGGTCGACGCGGGCGTGCTGCTGGCCGCCGGTGCCGGCGCACTCGGCAAGGGCGACGTCTACCTTGCCGGCGGCACGCTGGCGATCGACGCGCCGGCGCCCGTCACGATCGCCGGTGCGTTCACCGAACTGGCCGACGGCACGCTGGAACTCGACCTCGGCGGCGGCGGCGCAGGGCGCCTGGCCGTGGCCGGAACGATCACGCTGGCCGGCGGCACGCTCGTCGTCGCGTTCGCGCCCGGCCAGGTGCCGAGCGTGGGCGACACGCTGGATGTGATCAGCGCCGGTGCGCTCAAGGGACGCTTCTCCACGATCACGGCGAACGGAATCAAGGTCACGCCGACCTACTCCTCGACGGGCCTGCTGCTGCACATCGACGGCTGACGCCCGGATCGGACGGGGCCGCCCGCCGCCGGCGGGGCCGCCTCAATCCAGCAGCGCGACCGACTTCACCATCGCCCACACCGGCAGGCCCGGCGCGAGCGCAAGCGCCTGCGCGCTGCGGCGCGTCACGCGCGCGAGCAGCACCGTGCTGCCTGCGCGCGTGCGCACGCGCACGAGCACCTGCGACGGATGCGTGTCGTCGGCGATGGCCTCGATCACGGCGGGGATCTGGTTGGCGATGCTGCTGCCCGGTTGCTCGGCCAGGCTCAGCGACACGTCGCGTGCGAGCACGCGCAGCCGGATGAGGTGGCCCAGCGGCAGCGACGGGTCGCGTGTCCAGAACGACGCGCCGGGGACGTCGAGGCGCGCCATGTGCCAGGGCGCGTCGAGGGCGCCGACCTCGCCCGGCAGCACGACGCCGGCGTCCTCGCCGGGCGGCAGCGGCAGGTCCAGGCGGCTGAGCAGTTCGCCCACCGGACCGGCGGCGACGGCGCGGCCGGCCTCCATCAGCACCACGTGGTCGGCCAGGCGCGCGACCTCGGCGATCGCGTGGCTGATGTAGACGATGGTGATGCCCGAGAGTTCGTTCAGGCGCTCGATCGCGGGCAGGATCTCCGCCTTGCGCGCGGTGTCGAGCGCGGCGAGCGGCTCGTCCATCAGCAGCAGGCGCGGGCTGACGGCCAGCGCGCGCGCGATCGCCACGCGCTGGCGCTCGCCGCCGGACAGCGCCGCGGTCGACCGGCCCATGAGCGCGCCCAGGCCCGTCCATTCGACGGCCTGCTCGATGGACACGCGCCGTTGCGCGGGACGCAGCCGCTTCCAGCCGAATTCGACGTTGGCGCGCACGTCCAGGTGCTCGAACAGGCTGGCCTCCTGGAACACGACGCCCACCGCGCGGCGATGGACGGGCACGAACACGCCGGCCGCGTCGTCTTGCCAGACCTCGCCGTCGACGACGACGCGACCCGACGGCGCGCGCTCCAGGCCCGCCAGGCAGCGCAGCAGCGTCGTCTTGCCGCAGCCCGACGGCCCGAACAGCGCGCTGGTGCCACGCGCGGGCAGACGCAGCGCCACGTCGAGCGTGAACGCGCCGCGCGGCAGCCGCAGCGTCGCCTCGATCATGCGCGCGGCGCTCCGTCGGCTGGCGCGGCGACGAGCGTCCCCTGCGGCCGCAGCCGGTAGACGCCCAGCAGCACGGCGAAGCTGAACGCCAGCAGGATCGCGGCCAGCCGGTGCGCCGCGGGGTACTCGATCGCCTCGACGTGGTTGTACAACTGCGTCGAGATGACGCGCGTGGCACCGGGGATGTTGCCGCCGATCATCAGGACGACGCCGAACTCGCCGACCGTGTGCGCGAAGCCCAGCACCGCCGCGGTGATCACGCCGCGTCGCGCGAGCGGCAGGGCCACGTGCGCGAAGCGCTCCCAGGGGCCCGCGCGCAGCGTGGCGGCGGCCTCCAGCGGGCGCGCGCCGATGGCCTCGAACGCGGTCTGGATCGGCTGCACCACGAAGGGCAGCGAGTACAGCATCGAGGCCACCACCAGCCCCGCGAAGCTGAAGGGCAGCAGGCCGATGCCGAGCGCTTGCGTCGCGCGGCCGACGATGCCGTGCGGCCCCATCAGCATCAGCAGGTAGAAGCCCAGCACCGTGGGCGGCAGCACCAGCGGCAGTGCCACGAGCGCCGACAGCGGCGCCTTCCAGCGCGAACTCGTGCGTGCCAGCCACCACGCGAGCGGCGTGCCGCACGCGAGCAGCAGCAGCGTGACGACGAACGCGAGCTTCAGCGTCAGCAGGACGGCCTGCGTGTCGTCGCCCCAGTTCAATGCAGCTCCTCGCGCGCCGGGCAAGGCGCTCCATCGGCCAGGCGGGTAGTCACTGCGTGCAGCATCGCCACCTCGCGCGCGCCGTCACCAGCCGTAGCCACAGGCCTTGATCACCTCGCGCGCCTTGGCGCTCGCGAGGTAGTCGACGAACTGGGTGGCGGCCTTGGCGACCTGGGTGCCGGCGATGACGACCGCGTCCTGCCGTATCGGCGAATACAGGGTCGCGGGCACGACCCACATCGAGCCGGCCGGCTTCGAACCGTCGGGCGGCTGCACCTGGCCGAGCGCGACGAAGCCGAGCTCGGCGTTGCCGCTCTGCACGAACTGCAGGGCCTGGCCGATGTTCTCGGCGGTGACGATGCGGGCTTGCACGGCCTGCGCCAGTCCGAGCGAGGCCAGCGCCTGCCTGGCGGCCTGGCCGTAGGGCGCCAGCCTCGCGTCGGCGACCGACAGGTGTTTCCACCGGCCGGACTTGAGCACCTCGCCCTGGCCGTCCACCAGCGCCGGGTCGGCCGACCACAGCACCAGCTTGCCGGTCGCGTAGGTGTGCAGCGTGGCGGGCAGCGCCCTGCCTTCGGCGACGAGCTTGCCCGGCGTGGCCTGGTCGGCGGCCAGGAGCACGTCGAATGGCGCGCCGGCCTCGATCTGCGCGTAGAACTTGCCGGTGGCGCCGACGGACAGCTTGACCACGTGGCCAGTGTCCTTCTCGAACTGCGTGGCGATCCGCTGCGCCGCGGCGGAGAAGTTGGCGGCCACGGCCACCTGCACCTCGTCGGCCCGCGCCCGGACGGCGAGGAGGGCGAGGGCAGCCAGGGCGAGGGCGCGCAGGCCGCGGATCGGCTCAAGCGTCATGCCGTCTCCGGTTCATGGCAGACGGCCTCGATGTTGTGGCCGTCCGGGTCCAGCACGAAGGCGCCATAGTAGGTCGGGTGGTAATGGGCCCGCAGGCCCGGCGGGCCGTTGCAGGTGCCACCGGCGGCCAGCGCCGCTTCGTGGAACGCGCGCACCGTCGCACGATCCGCCACGCGGAACGCGACGTGGATGGCGGGGCGGTTGGGCGTGCCGGCGCTGATCCAGAAGTCGGGCTTGGGCGGCTCGCCGAAGCCGGCCACCGACACCGAGCCGGTGATCTCGGGACCGAACTCCATCAGTTTCTCGTAGCCGATGGCGGCCAGCGCGGCGACGTAGAAGGCCTTGCTTGCCTCGAAGTCGCTGACGGTCACGCCGGTGTGGTCGATCATCGCGGGGATCCTCCTTCGGTTGATGGCCGATTGTGCGGCACGGGCCGCCCATCCCCCCAGGACGAGCGGTGCGCCGTGCCGCGTGCGATCGTAGACTGCCGGCCACATTCCCCACCAGAAAAGGGCAGGAGATGCCGCAGTCCCACCGTCCGCGCGCCCCGTGGCCGCTCGCCTCGATGGCGCTCGCGCTGCTGGGAGGCTGCGCCGCCCAGATGCAACCGCTGGCCGACTTCGGCGCCGCTTCCAGCCGCCTGGCCACGGCCTACAGGCCGTTCACGTCGGGCCTGGGCGCCAGCTGCGAACAGCGCGAACGCTACATGGCGCTCGGCAACCCCGGCGCCTTCGACGACGCGCTCGCCGAGCGCGCGGCGGCCGGCAAGTGCAAGGCCCTGCGCGAGGCCGGCGCGACCGCGGCGCTGTTCGGCCAGGCGCTGTCGGACTACGCCGGCGCGCTGGCCAAGCTGTCGGGCGCCAGGCCGACGATGTTCGACGGCGACATCAAGGGCCTGTCGGGCGCCGCCGCTGCGCTCGCCACGCGCGACGGCACGCCGGTCTTCGACGGCGGCAAGCTCCGCGCCGCCACCAAGCTCGCGCGGGCCGCCGCGGCCCTGCTCACGCAGGCCAAGATCGAGACGCTCAAGCGATCGACGCTGGAAGACAACCAGGAAGCGCTGCGCAGCGTCGTCGAGGCGATGAAGTCGTACGCCGGGCAGGTCTACGCGGGCCAGCTGACCGACACGCGCGAGGTCATGCGCGGCGAGCTGGCACGCCTGGTCAGCGCGTCCAACGCGCCGACGCAGGCCGACGTCGAGTCGCGCCTGCCCTGGCGCTACGCGCAGACGGCCGCCCGCGCCGACATCGCGGCCAACGAGCTCGAGGCGCGCCGCGTGCGCGCGTTCGACGAGAGTGCCGACGCGCTGCTGGCCGCGCACGCCGACCTGATCGCCAACTTCGACAAGATCGGCGGTGCGCGCCGGCTCGAGCTGGTCGCGGCCTTCGTCGCCCGGGTGCAGGCGATCAACGACGACGCCGCGGCGTTGTGATCCAGAGCCACGAAAGGCCCGCCATGACCGACCCCACCGCATCCGACATCGCCGGCGCCGCCCTCGCGGCCACCCCCGCGCCCGTCGGCGCCGACACCGCCGACGCCATCGCGCGGCTGGCCGACGCCGCCGGCCACGCGTCCACCGTCCTGTTCAACTGGCGCCGCGACAATCCTGCCGCGCCGGACGTCGAGCGCGCGCTGAACCTCGAGATGACGCTCGACCAGCGCGCCATCGACCTGCGCGCCAGGGCCGTCCGGCTGCTCGGCGCGCAGGCCGCCAGCGCCATCGCGCAGATCGGGGACGCCGCGCAGAAGGTCGACGATTTCCTGGGCACGGTCAAGAAGACCGAGGATCGCCTGGCCATCGCCAGCGCGGTGGTGGGCCTGGCAGGCGCGGCGCTCGTGGGCGACGCCGGCGGCGTGCTGCAGGCCGTGGTCGCGGTGCACGGGGCCCTGAAGGCCGCGCAAGCCTAGGGCTCGACCGTTGGCGTGGTGTTGGGCGGACGCGGGCCTTCGGCCTCCATGTCCTCGGCCAGGTGCTCCGGGCCGACGATGTCCAGCACCTCGCCCATCCACAGCGCGTGCGACAGGTGATCGGCGCGCTCGTTGCGCGTGTTCGGGTGCACCAGCACGGTCAGGCCCCGGCGGTTGAGCATCAGCCAGGGGACGATCTTTCCGAAGCTCGCGACGTCGAACGCGACCTGGTACATCGCGCGGGCGTGCGGCCCGATCGGCCCGTCGTGCACGCGACCGAGCGCGACGGCGAAGCGCCGGGCGATCTGCTCGCGCAGCGCGAGCGCGGTCTCGCGCTGGCCGGGGCCGTCGAAGTACACGTGGGCGTGGAAGCTGGCGATGGCCGCCAGCGGCTGGGGTGGATGCGGCGTCATCCGCGCACTGTAACGACATCGGCCCCGGCCGCATCGCTGCGCCCGGGGCCGCCAGGAACCGTGGTGATCAGACGCCGCGTCCGCTGATCAGGCGGAACAGCACCGCGATGATCGCGATCACGAGCAGGATGTGGATCAGGCCGCCAAGCGTCACCGAGGTGAGCATGCCGATGAGCCAGAGGATGACGAGGATGACGGCGATGGTGTAGAGCATGGTTTTCTCCGGTTGTCCGACTACTTCTTGATGCTGGTGTCGTTGACGACGCTCTGGACGCCCTCGACGTTGCGTGCGACGGCCGTCGCGCGTGCCTGTTCATCGGCGCTGTCGACGAAGCCGCTCAGCTGCACGACGCCCTTGTGGGTGGTCACGGCGAATTGCGTGCCACGTGTCCTGTCGTCGGCCATCAGCGCCGACTTCACCTTGACGGTCACGACCGAGTCGTCCAGCACGTTGCCGGCGGTCGACTTGCCGTCCTTGACCATGAGCTTGTTCTGCACGGACTGCACGCCTTCGACCGACTTGGCGAGCTGCACCTCGCGGTCGGCCTGCGCCTGCGAGTCGACGAAGCCGCTCAGCAGCACCTCGCCCTTGCGCGTCTCGACGCTGGTGTCGCCGCCCTTGCCGACGTTGTCGGTCATCAGCGCGGTCTTGACCTTGGTGGTGATGACGGAGTCGTCGAGCTCGGTGCCGGCCGTCACCTTCTTGTCGGCGGGCGTCTCCGGGCGGTTGCAGCCGGCCAGCGACAGGCCGACGAGCACCGCCGCGGCGGCGGCGCTCCGTTTCAGTGTTGCTGCGTGCTTGTTCATGTTCGAGTCTCCAGCTTGGCCTGCGGCCCCTGGGCAGGATTCAGCAAGCACCGTGCCCGACAGTGACATCGCTGCACGGCCGTGCGTTTCAGCCATCCGCCAGCTTCGGCGTCGCCTCCCTAGCTCATCGGGCGAGCGAGGCTGGCGCTACCCTCGTTCGAGGGATTCAATGGCACGAGCGCGGCCGCAAGCTGGCGCCCTCCAGCCCACATTCACGGGAGTTGCACATGACGGAGTCCAGATTCATCGCAGTTGCCGGCAGCGAACGCACGCCGGCGTTCGGTGCCACGGCCACGCGCGCGTCCGATGCCGAGGCCTGGGTCGAGGTCACGCTCAAGCTGGCCCGCAAGGCGCCGCTGCCCGGCGTCGACCAGCGCCCGGCCCGCATACTCACGGCCGCCGAGCTCGGCACGCAGTACGGGGCGTCGGACGACGCGATCAAGCGCGTGTCGGACACCTTCGCCAGCATGGGCCTGACCGTGCTCGCCAGCGACGCGGCCACGCGCAAGGTGCAGCTCGGCGGACCCGTCAGCGCGATGGAGCAGGCCTTCCAGGTCAAGCTGATGCAGTACGACGGCATCCGCGGCCCGTATCGCGGCCGCGTCGGCGCGTTGCACGTGCCGGCCGCGCTCGACAAGGACATCGTCGGCGTGTTCGGCCTCGACAACCGCCGCGTCGTGCGCCGCCGCCCGGACGGCGGCCGCAAGCGCCACGTCGTCGACCGCAGCGTCGCCACGTCGAAGAAGCGCCCCTGGTTCTTCCCGGCCGAACTCGCCGCGGCGTACGACTTCCCCGACGGCGACGGCAGCGGCCAGACGATCGGCCTGCTCGAGTTCGGCGGTGGCTACTTCGCGGACGACCTCGCCGCCTTCGGGCAGGCCGCGGGGCTCGCGAGCCTGCCCACCGTGGTGCCGATCAGCGTCGACAAGATGCCCACCGACACCCGTGACGAGGCCACCGGCGAGGTGATGCTGGACGTCGAGGTCGTCGCCGGCGTGTGCCCGAAGGCGACCATTCCCGTGTGGTTCAGCCAGTTCACCGAGAAGGGCTGGATCGACGCGCTCGACGCCGCGATGCACGATCCGAAGTACAAGCCGCAGGTGCTGTCGATCAGCTGGGGCTACGCCGAGGACGTGTCGGTGTGGACGGCCTCGGCGGTCGCCCAGGTCAACGAGGCCCTGCAGGAGGCCGCGCTGATGGGCATCACCATCTGCGTGGCCGCCGGCGACGACGGCTCGGCCGACGGCATCAATGACGGCCATGCGCACGTCGACTTCCCCTGCGCCAGTCCCTACGTGCTGGCCGTCGGCGGCACGCTGCTGCGCACCGGGCCGAAGCGCAGCGAGCGCGCCTGGAAGGACGGCGACGGCCTGCGCGCCGACAACGGCGGCTCCACGGGCGGCGGCGTCAGCACGCGCATGGCGCGGCCGGCCTGGCAGTCGGGACTGGACATCGCCGCGGTCAATCCGGGCCAGCGGCCGGGCCGCATCGTGCCGGACGTCGCGGCCAACGCGAGCGCCAACACGGGCTACTTCGTCGTCGCCGGCGGGCAGCAGGAGATCAGCGGCGGCACCAGCGCCTCCGCACCGCTGTGGGCCGCGCTCGTGGCGCGCATGAACCAGCAATTGGCGGCCGGCGGCAAGCGCGTGGGCTACCTCACGCCGCTGCTGTACGGCGCGGCGTCGGCCGGCGGCGGCCCGCTGGGCAGGGCCGGCTGCAACGACATCGCCGCAGGCGACAACGTCACGGCGCACGTCGGCGGCTTCCGATCGACTTCGGGCTTCGACGCCGTGACCGGCTGGGGCTCGCCACGCGGCAAGGACCTGCTGGCCGCGCTCGCCAAGGTGCTCTGAGCCTCGCGCGGGGGCATGCGCGGCGCACTCGCGCGGGCGCCGGCGACCGCCGTAGACTGGGGGCGACGCCGTGGCCGTCACGGCCGCGCACCCTGTCCCACGGAGCCCGAGTTGTCCCTGCCCCCGTTCCCGTGCGTGTCGCGAGGCCTGGCCCGCGGCGCGTTCCCGCTGGCCGTCGCGGCCACGCTCGCCGCGGCACTGCCCGGCTGTTCGAGACGCGCGCCCGCGCCGCCCGCCGCAGCGCCCGCGGCACCGCCCGCCGATGTGCCGCAGGACATGGCCGGCGTCTGGACGTCGACCCGCGGCACGGTGATGCGCTGCATCGAGCTGCACGCCGACGGCACCTACCTGATGCTGCCCAACGCCGAGGCCGGCGACCACCTGAACTACCAGGGCACCTGGCGCGTGGCCGGCGGCAACATCACCTGGCGCGATGCGTCGCAGGGCTTCTCGCCCGACGTCAACGCGATGGAGAGTGTCTCGCCCGGGCACTTCACCACCGTCGAGGCCGACAACTCGCGCTCCAGCTTCGACCGCATCGCCGGCCCCGGCGAGAAATGCCCCAGCGAGGTATCGAAATGACGGCGACGTCCGCTCCCCTGAACGTGCTGGCCCTGTGCGGCAGCCTGCGCAAGGACTCCACCAATGCGGCGCTGTTGCGCGCGGCGGCGCGCCTCGCCCGCCCCGGTGCCGACATCGAGATCGCCGACTGGCTGGGCCGCCTGCCGCTGTTCAACCCCGACCTGGAGGACGTGGTCGCCGACGACGAGCTGCCGCGCGCCGTGGTGGCGCTGCGCCTGGCCGTCGCGGCCGCGGACGCGATCCTCATCGCCAGCCCCGAATACGCGCACGGGGTCAGCGGCACGATCAAGAACACGCTCGACTGGCTGGTGAGCTTCCCGCCCTTCATCCACAAGCCGGTGGCCGTGATCAACGCGTCGCCGCGCGCGCACCACGCCGACGAGGCGCTGCGCGAGACGCTGCGCACGATGTCGGCCGGCCTCGTCGGCGAGCGCTCCCTTGCCGTCGCGTTGCTGGGGGCGCACATGGACGAGGCCGCGATGGCGGGCTCGCCTGAGGTGGCCGCGGTGGTCGCCGAGGCGCTGGCCGCGCTGCGCGCCGAGATCGCGCGCCAACGTACGGGCGACGTCCCGGTGTTTCCCCTGTCGGACGACTGAAGCCGGCCCGCCCGGGTTGCCGCCCGCTCGCCGGAGTCGGATACTGGCGCCATGGCCATTCCGCATGCAAGCTCCGGACAGGTGGTCGAGATCCTGTCCCGCGACGGCAGCCTGCCGTCCGAACAGTCGTACGCCGTCTTCAAGAGCGAGCAGCTGGAGGTCATGCGCCTCGTGCTGCCGGCCGGAAAGGCGTTTCCGCCGCACCGCGTGGCCGGCGAGATCACGGTGCAGTGCCTCTCGGGCGTGCTCGAACTCAATGTCGACGGCGCGCGGCAGGTGCTGCGTTCCGGCCAGCTGATGTTCCTGCGTGGCGGCGTGCAGCACGGGCTGGTGGGCATCGAGGACGCGATCGCCCTCGTCACCATCGTGCTGGGCAAGCCTTGATACGGGCCCATTCTTCTCTTTGTCGCGTCGCGGGCGTATAACGTCGCGGTCGAGCGGACGCATCGGGCCGCCGACTCCCATGACGATCAAGGAGGAGTGGACATGAAGCAAACAGGCGCCGAGTTCATCGGCACGTTCTGGCTGGTGCTGGGCGGCTGCGGCAGTGCCGTGCTGGCGGCGGCGTTTCCCGGACTGGGCATCGGCCTGCTGGGCGTCTCGCTCGCGTTCGGCCTGACGGTGCTGACCATGGCCTTCGCGATCGGCCCGATCTCGGGCTGCCATCTCAACCCGGCCGTGTCCGTTGGACTGTGGGCCGCGGGCCGCTTTCCGGCCAACAAGCTGCTGCCCTACATCGTGGCGCAGGTGCTGGGCGCGATCGTCGCCGGCGGCGTGCTGTACGTGATCGCCAGCGGCGCGCCGGGCTTCGACGTCGCCAAGGGCTTCGCGTCCAACGGCTACGGGCTGCGCTCGCCGGGCGGCTACTCGATGCTGGCCGGCCTCGTGTGCGAGGTCGTGATGACGGCGTTCTTCCTGGTCGTCATCCTGGGTTCGACCGATGGCCGCGCCGCGGCGCAGTTCGCGCCGATCGCCATCGGCCTGGCGCTGACGCTGATCCACCTGATCAGCATCCCGGTGACCAACACCTCGGTCAACCCGGCACGGTCCACGGGCGTGGCGGTCTACGTCGGCGCGGCGGCGCTGGAGCAGCTGTGGCTGTTCTGGCTGGCGCCCATCGTCGGCGCCTGCCTGGGCGCGCAGATCTTCAAGGCGATCCGGCCCACCGAGATCTGAAGTCTCTGGCAATATCGCGCTCCTTCGAACGACAGGAGCGCGACGCCGTGGCCCGCAACATCGAGATCAAGGCGCGCGTCGCCGACCTGGACGCGCTGCGCGCCCGCACGGCCGCCATCGCCGACGGCGGGCCGGTGGAAATCCCGCAGGACGACACCTTCTTCGCCTGCACCCATGGCCGGCTGAAGCTGCGCGTGCACGCGGACGGCCGCGGCGAGCTGATTGCCTACCGGCGCGCCGACGATGGCGGGCCGAAGGTCTCCGACTACCTCATTTGCCCGACGGACTCGCCCGACACGCTGCGCGACGCGCTGGCCCGCGCGAACGGCGTCGAGGGCCGCGTCGTCAAGCACCGCACGCTGTTCCTGGTAGGCCGCACCCGCGTGCATCTCGACCGCGTGCAGGGCCTGGGCGACTTCATGGAGCTCGAGGTGGTGCTCGCGGACGGCGACGACGTCGAGGGCGGCATGCAGGAGGCGCACGCGCTGATGATGCGGCTGGGCATCGCAGGGGATGCGTTGGTGCAGGGGGCGTATCACGACCTGCTGCGGGCGGCCTGGGTTCCCTAGCCTCCTGATCCGGCCGCCCCGGTCCGCCTGGCTGCCCGCGCCGCGGGCGCCTGCCTCAGCCGCCGCCGCGCATGCCGAGAAGCGCCCACGCGAACAGCGCGACGTTGGCCGCGACGGTGAGCCAGAACTGCGCGCGGAAGCTGTGCTTGACCGTCTTGTGCCGGAACACCTGCTGCGCCACGATCGCCCCGGGCCAACCGCCGACGGCACCCAGTGACAGCAGCATCAGCTCGGGCACGCGGTCGCCGCCGCGGCGCGCCGCGAGCTTGTCGATGCCATAGACCGCCACGCACAGCACGCTCGCCCCCAGGTACAGCGCGTGACCCACCACGGCACGCCGCGCCACCAGCGCCACGAGCGCGTACGCGAGGCCGAACGCGGCGAGCGCGCAGGCGCTGGCACCATCCACGCGGAACGGAGCGGCGGAGTGAGACGATGGTCGGCGCGGCATGGCCGCACTGTACGATGGCGTGCCAACCAGCCCTGTCCCGCGCCATGCAGATCCGCCCCTTCCGGGAGTCCGACGAAGCCGCCGTCATCGCCTTGTGGGAGGCCGCGGGCCTCACCCGATCGTGGAACGATCCGCGCAAGGACATCGAACGCAAGCGATCGGTGCGGCCCGAGTGGTTCCTGGTGGGCACCGTCGGCGATGCCGTGATGGCGTCGATCATGATCGGCTACGACGGCCACCGCGGCTGGATCAACTACCTCGCGGTCGACGCCGCGCATCGCCACCAGGGCCACGCGCGCACGCTCATGCGCGAGGCCGAGCGCATCCTGGCCGCGGCGGGCTGCCCGAAGATCAACCTGCAGATCCGTTCGAGCAACGCCTCGGTGATCGCGTTCTACGAGGCGATCGGCTATGCGCAGGACGACGTGGTGTCGTTCGGGCGACGGCTCATCGCGGATGAGTGAGTACGGCTGACCGTCATCGCTCCGTGCAGCGAAGCGGAGTCGCAGGATCCACGCGCGGGGAAGCGCCTGCCCCGGGGTGGATCCTGCGACTGCGTGCAGGATGACACGTGGTTGGCGTTGAGCGCGTGGGGCCGGTCCTTGGTGCGAGCCGCCAATCCGACACGCACGTGCCTGCCAGCTTGTGCTGCGACGCCCGATCAGTCGACGATGCCCTCGATGCGCCGGGCGCGCACGCGCTTGCCCTTGACGAAGCCCGTGTTGAGCTTGGCCAGCACCTTGTCGGCGACGCCGCGTTCGACGGCGACGTAGGTGGCCATGTCGGCCACGTTGATCTTGCCGATCTGCGCCCCGGCGACGCCCATGTCCTTGGTCAGCGCCCCCAGCACGTCGCCCGGGCGGATCTTCTCCTTGCGGCCGCCCAGGATCTGCAGCGTCACCATCGGCGCAACGAGCGGTTGATCGGAACCGTCGTCCAGCTCTGACAGCTTGTGCCACTCGGTCGCGCTCTTCTGCAACACCTCGATGTTGCCGACGCGGCCCATCTCGTCGAGGCTGGCCAGGTTCAGCGCGAGGCCGGCCTCGCCGGCGCGGCCGGTGCGACCGATGCGGTGGATGTGCTGCTCGGGCTCGTAGGTGACGTCGACGTTGACGACGCACGCGAGCTGCGGCACGTCGAGGCCGCGCGCGGCCACGTCGGTGGCCACCAGCACCGAGCAGCTGCGGTTGGCGAACTGGATCAGCACCTGGTCGCGGTCGCGCTGCTCGAGGTCGCCGTGCAACGCGATGGCCTGGATGCCCTCGGCGGTCAGGACGTCGACCAGGTCGCGGCACTGCTGCTTGGTGTTGCAGAACGCGATCGTGTTGGCGGGTTGGTAGTGGCGCAGCAGCCGGCCGACGGCGTGCAGGCGGTCCTGGTCCTTCACCTCGTACCAGAGCTGCACGATCTGCGCGGCGGAATGGCGCGATTCGACCTTCACCGTCTGCGGATTGCGCATGAACTGCTGGCTCAGCTTGGCGATGCCCTCGGGATACGTCGCCGAGAACAGCAGCGTCTGGCGCGTCCTGGGGCAGGCGCCCGCGACGGCCCTGATGTCGTCGACGAAACCCATGTCCAGCATGCGGTCGGCCTCGTCCAGCACCAGCGTCCTCAGGCCCGACAGGTCCAGCGCCTCGCGTTCCAGCAGGTCCAGCACGCGCCCCGGCGTGCCGATGACCACGTGCGCACCATGCTCCAGGCTTGCCAGCTGGTTGCGCACCGGCACGCCGCCGACCACCGTCAGCACCTTGATGTTCTCCTCGGCACGCGCCAGGCGGCGGGTCTCGACGGCCACCTGTTCGGCCAGCTCGCGCGTGGGGCACAGCACCAGCGCCTGCACGCCGAAGTGGCGCGGGTTGAGCTTGTCCAGCATCGCCAGCGCGAACGCGGCCGTCTTGCCGCTGCCCGTCTTGGCCTGCGCGATGAGGTCCTGGCCGGCGAGCGCCGGGGGCAGCGCGGCGGCCTGGATGGGCGTCATCTCGACGTAGCCCAGCTGCGCGAGGTTGGCCAGCACGTGCGGGGGCAGGGCGAGCGTGGCGAAGGAGGTGGCGGGCGCGGGCGAGTTCATGGCGCGATTGTCGGCGATGGCGTCGCGCGGCGGACACGTCATGCGGAGTAGGATCGGCGCGCCCGCCCACCCATGCCCCCGATGACCGCCGCCGACCGCCAATCCAGCCCTGCCGCCGAACGCAACCGCCAGCCGATCCTGGACGTGCTGCGGCGCGTGCTCCCGCCCGCCGGCCGCGCGCTCGACATCGCCAGCGGCAGCGGCCAGCACGTGTCCTGGTTCGCACGCCACCTGCCGGACTGGACCTGGCAGCCGAGCGAGTACGCGGCGGCCGCGCTGCCGTCGATCGCCGCCTGGAGCGTGCTGGACGAGGCCGACCTCGCCGAGTCGCCGCAGGCCGCCGTCGGCACCGGCCCGCTCGCCAACGTCGCCCCGCCGCTGCAGCTGGACGTCTGCGCCGCCGCGTGGCCGGTCGCCGGCCCCTTCGACGCCATCACGTGCATCAACATGCTGCACGCCTCGCCGCCCGCCACGCTGCCCGGCCTGATGACGGGCGCCGGCCGCCATCTCGCGCACGGCGGCGTGCTGGTCACCTACGGCCCCTACGTCCTCGACGACGAGCCGCTGGCGCCCAGCAACGTCGAGTTCGACCGCTGGCTCAGGACCGAGCGCGACCCGAGCTGGGGCATCCGCCGCCTGGCCGACGTCGCCGCGCACGCGCGCGGCGCGGGCCTGCGCCTGCGCGAGCGCGTCGCGATGCCGGCCAACAACCTGATCCTGGTCTTCGAACGTGAAGGAGCCTGACATGGCCGACTCATCGAACACCGGCGACGCCTCGATCGACGGCGTGCCCGCCGAACTGGCCGTCGCCGAGACGCGCGCCTGGGTGCGCCGTGCCGTTATCGGCCTGAACCTGTGCCCGTTCGCGCGCGCCGTCGACGCCAAGGACCAGATCCGCTACGTCTTCTGCGACGCCACCGAGCCCGAGACGCTGCTCGCCACGCTCGTGGTCGAGCTGCAGCGCCTGGCCGACACCGATCCCCAGGTGGTCGACACGACCATGCTGATACACCCTCGGGTATTGGCGGACTTCGAGGACTTCAACGACTTCCTGGAGCTGGCCGACGCCGCGGTCGAGGACCTCGACCTCGACGGCGTCCTGCAGGTCGCCAGCTTCCACCCGCGCTTCCAGTTCGCCGACACCGAACCCGACGACATCACCAACGCGACCAACCGCTCGCCATACCCCACCCTGCATCTGCTGCGCGAGGACAGCGTGGATCGCGCGGTGGCCGCGTTCCCCGAGGCCGAGGCCATCTTCGAGCGCAACATGGAGACGCTGGACAAGCTGGGCGCCAAGGGCTGGGCCGAGCTCAGGAAGCGCTGGGAAGACGACGCCGCAGCCGAGCTGGGCGGCGGCTGAGGGAAGGCAGAGCCCCTTCGGCTGTGCGAGCTTTGCAGGCTCGCGGCAAACTCGGGGCATGCTCGCTCCGGCTCCCTCCCCGGCCGTCGTCGCCTCGCTGCTGGTCATCGATGACAACATCGTGCAGCGCATCCAGGTGGTGGCGCTGTGCCGTGAGCTGGGCATCGCCATGGTCCACGAGGCGGGCAGCGGTGCCGAGGCGCTGGAGCTGCTGTCGTTGCTCGCGCGGCCGCCAGACATGGCCATCGTCGATCTCGAGATGCCCGGCATGGACGGCATCGAGCTGATCGAGCGACTGCACGAACGCAAGTTCGCGATCCCGCTCATCGTCGTGTCGGGCCGCGAGGCGGTGCTGATCGACACGGTCGAGACGATGGCGCGCAACCTCGGCATTCCCGTGGTGGCCGGCATACGCAAGCCCTTGCGCAAGGAGACGCTGGCGGCGGCGCTCGAGGGCTGGGGCCGCGAGCACGTCGGCCCGGCGACGGCGGCGGACCGCGCCGCGCTGCCGCCGATCGACCCGGACGCGCTGGCCGACGCGATCGCGTCGGGCCAGATCGCCGTGCATTACCAGCCCAAGGTCGACATGGCGCGCGGCGACGTGTGCGGCGTGGAGGCGCTCGCGCGCTGGACCCATCCGCAGCTGGGTGCGATCGGCCCGGACCGCTTCGTCGCGGTGGCCGAGCAGCAAGGCCTGATCCACGCGCTCACGATGGCGGTGCTGCGCCGGGCCTTCGGCGACGCCGCACGCTGGCGCGCCGACGGGTTGCACCTGTCGCTGGCAGTCAACCTGTCGCCGCGGCTGCTGGACGAACCGTCGCTCGTGCGCGAACTCTCGCAACTGCTCGACGAGCATGGCCTGGATGCCCGCCGCGTCGTCCTGGAGATCACGGAGAACTCGGTGGTCGACTGCATGGGCGGTGCGCTCGGCGTCCTCGCGCGCCTGCGGCTGAAGGGCTTCTGCCTGTCGATCGACGACTACGGCACCGGGTTCTCGTCGATGCAGCAGCTCGCGCGCATCCCGATCACTGAGCTCAAGATCGACCGCGCCTTCGTGCATGGCGCGGCGCGGCGCGCGAACCTGCGCGTGATCCTGCAGTCCGCGCTCGACATGTCGCGCCAGCTGGGACTGGTGACGGTGGCCGAGGGCATCGAGACGCTGCCCGACTGGCAGCTCGTGCGCGACTCCGGATGCGGCGTCGGCCAGGGCTTCCTGGTGGCCAAGGCGATGCCGGCCGACGAGTTGCCGCGCTGGATCGCGGCGCACGAGGCCCGGCTGCACGAGCTCGGGACGGGCGAGTAGCGCCGGCTCAATCCGTCCGCTCGAGGACGACCTTGAACATCGTCGTCCATCCGTCCGGCCGCTGCGCCTCGCTCCAGGCCTCGTAGGCCTTGTCGCCCCGGCGCGTCCAGCGGGCGCGGTACACGAGCGCCTCGCCGTCGGCGACGTATTGGGTGTCCGGGAACAGCAGCGCCTCCGGCAGGCTCTTGACCGTGCCGCGGCTGGAGCCGCCGCCGTTCTCGATGTACAGGAACGCGACCTGGCTGGCCACGGTATCGACGAAGTAGGTGGTCTCGCCCGTCATGTCGGGCTTGCCGGAGCGGCGCACGGTATGGGTGTCGCGCAGCACGCTGCCGCCGTACATCCACGCGAAGCAATGTTCGTCCGTGGTCTTGCCGTCCGCGAGCGTGCCCTTCCAGCAGTGTCCGGCAAGAAAGGCCATCGGCTCGAGCAGTGCGGCCGGCGCCGCCGCGACCGTGCCGGCGAGGGTGGTCAGGGCGAGGGCGGCGAGAAGGCGGCGCATGGCGGGACTCCGGTCGGAAGACGTTCGCGCGGCCGCGCGCGACCAACGCAGTCTATGACGAAGCTAGCTCGCGTGATGCGTGCCTCATGCGAGGTCGGCACGAGGCCGTGCGCGCAGTTCCATCACCTGCAGCGTGGCACCCGCCAGGAACAGCAGGAACCAGGCGGCCAGCGTGCCCTTGACGATCGCCGACATCGGTCCGTCCGCGATCGGCTGCGACGGCGGCAGCCGCGTGAGCGTCTCGTTGATGCCGGGCACCAGCAACAGGAAGAAGCTGAAGGACATCGCGAGCGTGGCGAGGTAGTCGCGCGCCCGGCCCAGCGTCGCGATCCGGGGCGCGGCCCAGGCGGCGGCGAGCGAGAGCAGGGCGAGCAGGCCCAGGGCGTGCCCGGGGTTGAAGCCGCCGGTGCTCGACAGGCCGAAGGATGTCAGCACCGACGCCACCAGGCCGACGACGTAGACGCGTCCGGCGGTGGCCCGGGGCTCGATCCTGCGATGGATCGCCAGGCTGCACAGGCCGGCTGCGAGCGGGACCAGGCTGATGGCGGTATGGGCGATGCCCAAGGTGGAGAGCGGATGGGGCATGATGTTTCCTGGATATTTACCAACTAGTTGGTAGATTGTCGGGGCAAAAAAAAGCCTGCGTCCTCAACGGTGCGTCAGGCGATGCAGCACGGGCTTCATGATCGTGCCGAACAGCTCGGCGTCGCCGTGGGCGCGCGCCGCGAGCATGGCGCCGTGCACGGACGCCATGACGGCCAGGGCTTCGGCGTGGGCGGGTCCGCGCAGGTGGAACACCTCGTCCGCGACGCCGCGCTCCAGCACGGCCTGAAGCCAGCCAGCCAAGTCGCCGAAGTGCCTGCGCACTTCCTCCGCGACCTCAGCGGGGATGGTCGGCATCTCCGCGGCCAGCATGGCACAGACGCAGAACGGCGCGGAGCCGTCGCGGATGCAGGCGGCCCAGTAGCCCACGTAGGCGTGCAACTGCGCCAGCGGGTCGGCGATCTTCTGCTCGAGGCCGGCCATGCCGGCGCGCGCGGCTTCGCGGTAGCGCCTGACGACCGTGCGCACCAGGTCGGCCTTGCTGGCGAAATGATGGTGGACGCTGGGCTTGCTGATGCCCACGGCCTCCGAGATGTCGGCATAGCTGAAGCCGTTGTAGCCGCGCACGGCGAGCAGCGACTGCGCGCAGGCGACGATCTCGCTGGCTTTCGGGGAGAGGTCCACGTCCATGCGACGCAGTCTACCAACTAGTAGGCAGATGTCAAGCAACGTGGTTTGCCGGTGCGGTGTGATCGGCCTGAAGCGCCCGGGGCGACCTCGGCGTTCGTGAATCCTGCGACTGCGCGCAGGACGACGCCTGGTGGGCGCAGGCGGGCAGCGGCGTCGTGAACGCCGCCGGGCCCGGCGGCATCACCCGCGAAGCGCCGAATCGCCATCCTGCGCGAAGGCTCCGAACCGTCAGCCTGCGTGCAGCGGATCCCCAAACCGTCACCTGCGCGCAGCGAACCCCCGCACCGTCACCCGCGCGCAGCGAACACCCGCACCGTCACCCGCGCGCAGCGACCCCCCGCACCGTCACCCGCGTGCAGCGAGCCCCGCACCGTCATCCTGCGCGCAGCGAAGCGGAGTCGCAGGATCCACCCCGGCCAAGACGTTGCGCTATCGTCGTCGCGGCGGCGGCGGCACGGATTGGCCGGTCCGCCCAGGAGCGCCCCAAATGACCGAACACCGCATCTTCGCCACCGCGTTCTCCAGCGTGTACCCGCTCTACGTCCAGAAGGCCGAGCGCAAGGGCCGCACGAGGGACGAGGTCGACCGCGTCATCCGCTGGCTCACGGGCTACGACGAGGCCGGGTTGCGGCGGCAGCTCGAGGCCGGAAGCGACCTGCGGACCTTCTTCGACCAGGCGCCGGCCCTCCACCCGAACAGCGCGCTGATCACCGGCGTGGTCTGCGGCGTGCGCGTCGAAGCGGTGGCCGACCCGTTGATGCAGAAGATCCGCTGGCTGGACAAGCTCGTCGACGAGCTCGCCAAGGGCAAGGCGATCGACACGATCCTGCGCGCATGACGGGGCGCTTCGAGGAAGACGGCTTCGCCCTGTGGCCGGCGATCGTCGACGCCCGTGAACTCGACGCGGTCGGCCAGGCGCTGGCGGCGCGGCGGGCGGACGGCATGCGGGAGCTCCTTTCCGAGCGATGGTGCGCCGACCTGGCGCGCCGGCTGCAGTCGGACGAGCGGCTCGCCGGCGTCATCCCGGCCTCGCACGTGCCGGTGCAGTGCACGGCATTCGAGAAGTCGCGCGACCGCAACTGGCTCGTCGCCATCCATCAGGACGTGGCGATCCCCGTGGCCGGGCGCGTCGACGATATGGCGCTGCGCGGCTGGTCGAACAAGGGCGGCACCTGGTTCGTGCAGCCGCCGGCGGCCGTGCTGCATGGACTTGTGGCGCTGCGCCTGCATGTCGACGACTGCGGCCCCGACGACGGCCCGCTGCACGTGGTGCCGGGCAGCCACCGCGATGGACGCCTCGGCGACGCCGAGGCGATCGCCTTGCGCGACGCCCGCGGCACGGTCGCCTGCCACGTGCCGCGCGGCGGCGCGATGCTGATGCGTCCGCTGCTGCTGCACGCGTCGTCCAAGGCCATTGGCACGAGCCGGCGCCGCGTGCTGCACTTCGTGTTCGGCCCGCGTGAGCTTCCGCTGGGCCTCGCGTGGGCGCGCTCGCGCTGACGCCTCACGCGCGCGGATGCCTGCGCGTCACGCGAGCCCGTGCGCGTGCATCAGCGCGCGCACGCGGCGCAGTTCGGCCTGCAGGTCGAGGATCAGCGCCGCCGTGTCCAGGTTGGCGCCGAAGTCGCGCTCCAGGCGCCGCGCGGCCAGCGCCCGTTGCAGGGCGTCGCTGCGGAAGTGCCAGCGCTCGGGCGGTTCGTCGGGCGCGTCGACCTGCAGGATCTCGACTTCCACGAGCCGCACGACCCATTGATCCTCCGCGCCCACGGCGCGGGCCAGTTCGCCAAGCGTCAGCGGCGTCGATTCGATGATGGTGGTGACCGCGCGCATGTCAGGCTCCGAGGTTCATGCGGGGATCGAACGAGGGCGTCGCCTTGGCGAGCGCCTCGTAGGCGGCGCGCGCCGCATCGTTGCTGGCCGGCGGCAGCGCGATCTCGATCAGCAGGTACAGGTGGCCCGGCGTCTTGCCGCCGAGACCGCGTTCCTTGAGCCGCAGCTTCATGCCGTTGCGTGCGCCCTTGGGAATCGCCACGTCGACGTGCCCGCCCGAGGGCGTCGGCACCGTGACGTGCGCGCCGAGCGCGGCTTCCGTGGGCGTGACTGGCAGCGTCATGTACAGGTCGCTGCCTTCCACGCGGTACAGCCTGTGCGGCGCGATGCGTACTTCGAGATAGAGGTCGCCCGCGGGCTCGCCGCCGTGGCCGGGCAGGCCCTGGCCGGCCAGGCGGATGTACTGCCCCGGCCGCACGCCGGCCGGGATCTTCACGTCGAGCGTGCGGTTGACCAGGTGCGGCCGACCCTGGGCGTCGATCTCCTGCGCGCGCAGCGAGAGCTGGCGCTCGGCGCCGTGCAGCGCGTCTTCCAGCGAGATCTCGATGGCGGCGTGATGATCCTCGCCGCGCTCGCGGTACGGGCCGCGCGGCGCACCGCCCATGTTTCCACGGCCGCCGAAGATCGACGAGAAGAACTCGCTGAAGTCGGCGTGGTCGGCCGGTCCCTGGCCGGGGCCGCGATGGAACTCGAAACCCTCGTCCCAGCCGGGCGGCGGCGGGCGGAAATGGCCGTCGGGGCTGCCGCCGCGCGCGACGTGGTCGGCGAGCTGGTCGTAGGCGGCGCGCTTTTCCTTGTCGGAGAGCACGTCGCGCGCCTCGTTGATCTCGCGCATCTTCGCGTCGGCGTCGGCTTCCTTGCTGACGTCGGGGTGGTACTTGCGGGCCAGCTTTCGGTAGGCCTTGCGGATGTCGTCCTCGCTGGCGTCGCGGGCGACGCCGAGGGCGCTGTAGTAGTCCTTGAAGTCCATGGCGGCAGGGGTGGGTCAGCGGGGCTTCTTCGACAGGCGCCTCGCGTTGGCGGCAGCCTTGCGGTGCACGGGCGCCAGCGCGCGGTGCGCGAGGCGCGCCGTGGCGGCCGACGTCGCGCCATGACCGGCCGCGGCCGCGCCGCGCAGCAGCGTGCCGGCCAGCTCCTGCTGGCGCGCCATCGTCTGCGGGATCGACCGGCTCGCCGCCAGGCGCGTCGAGGTGGCCCACAGCTCGAAGCCGGTGCGCCAGGCCTGCATCGCCATGCCGAGCAGCAGCGGCACCGCGCCGGTCGCCAGCGCCGTGCCTGCGCGCGAGAACGCGTCGACCTTCTCGGCGCCCATGCGGTGCATCTCGCGCCGGTCGGCCGCGTTCGGGTTCGGGCCGTGCGCGGCCATGCGCGCGGTGCGCATCGCGATGACCTGCGCGGCGGCGGTGGACATCTGCAGCATCTTCAGGCCGAAGGTGCTCCACAGCAGGAACGGGTTGGCGAACACGGGGACGTTGCGAAGCGAGGCATTCATGGGCAAATCCTTGGCGCGCGAGCGCAGGGGCGCCCCGACGTGGGCGCGACGGCGCTCGGTGAGCAAGCGACGAACCCGGCGTCCGCGCAGGGTCCGGCAATCGCTGCCCCTTCAGTTGAGGGCAGTGCGCGTGCTTTCAACGCGGCGAACCGCGCCGTCAGTGGTCAGTGTCGCCGCGCTTCTTCAGCGTCACCTTGAGATTCGTCACCTGCTGGGTGTGATCCTTGTCGCCGTACGCGGTGTCGTGGTCGATGGTGTTCGGATTCGTCTGCTGCGCGATCGCCTTGCTGGCCGCGGCGCCCTTCAGGTTCTGCCGCTCGACGTGCACTCGCGGCCGCCGGTCGTCGGCGGCGCGGGACGCGAGATCGGCATCGGCCCGGGCGGCCAGGCTGCCGTCGGGGTCGGTCCTCACGGACGGGACGTCGGCCTGCCGGAGTTGGTGACTCGCACGGCTGGCGAGCGTCGCCCTGGGCCGCGGCGCGCTCGCGGCGTCCTGCGGGGGGGCGGCGGCGGAAGCCGCGGCGCCCAGGGCCAGCAGCGCGGTGGCCGCCAGGATGCGGGTCGGGTTCATGGAAGTCTCCCGGCGGCCAGGCGTCGGCCGCCCTGTCCGGTCGAGGCAAGGCGCGCGCCTGAACGAATCGATGCGCGACGTGGCAAAAGGCAAGACCTGACACCTGTTGCGGACACCCGCTGCCGATGTGCGGCGCGACAAGAGACAAGACCTGACACCGCAAAAGGCAAAAGGCCAGACCTGACACCGCAAAAGGCCAGACCTGACACCCGCGGGACACCCCGCGGTGCCGCTCAGGCGGCGGGCAGCGGCAGCTCGACGGTGGTCTGCAGGCCCGGATGGGCGTTGCGCAGGGACAGGGTGCCGCCGTGCGCCTCGGCGACGAGGCGGCACAGGTACAGGCCGAGGCCGACGCCGCCGGTGCTGCGCAGGCGCGCCGCGTCGGCGCGGTAGAACGCCTCGGCGGCGTGGCGCAGCTGGCTGTCGTCCATGCCGGGGCCGAAGTCGCGCACCGCCAGTTGCACCGCGCCGGGCGTCAGTGTGGTCGAGACGCACGGCGGCTGCTCGGCCTCGGCGCCGTGGCGCAGCGCGTTGTCGACGAGGTTGCGCAGCAGCAGCCGCATGCGGGCACGATCGAGCGGCAGTGCCGGCAGGCCGTCGGCGAGCGCGAGCGTCACCGCGCCGGCCGCGGCCTGCGCGTCGCACTGCTCGCGGGCCAGCGCCGACAGGTCGGTCGCCTCGGTGTGCAGCGCGGCGTGCCCGCCGGCCTGCACGTCGGCCAGACGCTCGCTCTCCAGCAGGTCGGTGATGAGGTCGCGCATCTCGCCGAGGTCGCGCAGCAGCGCGCTGCGCTCGGTGCTCTCGTCGACCAGCTCGGCGTTCATGCGCGCACGCGCCAGCGGCGAGCGCAGCTCGTGGCTGATGGCCAGCAGCAGCTGGCGCTTGGCGTCGAGCATGTGGTGCAGGCGCGCGGCCATCGCGTTGATCTGCTCGGCGAGGTCGCCCAGCTCGTCGCGGTTGCGCGGCACGATGGGCCGGGAGAAGTCGCCCTGGCCGAAGCGGATCGCGCCGGCGCGCAGCGCCGCCAGCGGACTCAGCATGCGGCGCACCCAGGCGTAGGCGAGCGCGGTGAACAGCAGCAGCACGGCCAGCGTGGCCCAGCCGATGTGCTCGACGCGCTGCTCGTGCGACATGTCGGCCAGGCTGAAGACGATGCGGTGGCCGTCCGGCAAGCGGCGCACGACGCGCCACAGGCTGGGATCGATGTCGGTGTTGAGCGCCAGCAGGTGCGGCGCGCCGCGCAGGCCGGGATGCGGCACGCCCGATGGCGGCCCCCGCTCGCCGCGTTCGCCGCGCGGCGGGCGCGGTTCGGGCACCACCAGCGGCAGCGGGTCGCCGTTGGGCAGCGTGACCAGCGGATGCCGTGGCGGCCGCGGCGGCCCGTCTTCCGGGGCGGGCGGCGGCGGCCGCGGTTCGTCGGCGGAGTCCCAGTTGATCTGCGGGCCCTCGATGCGGATGCGCAGCGGCAGGCGCTGCGCCAGCAACCGCGCGCGGTCGACGTCCGGCGGCGACCCGATCTCGGCCACCAGGGTGTCGGTGTAGTTCATCACCAGCGGCCGCAGCATTTCGTGCCAGCCGGCGCGCTGCTGCGCATGGATGCCCATCATGAAGGTGACGCCGACGGCCAGCGCCAGCACCAGGAACAGGCCGACCAGGCGCGCGCCCAGCGACGGGAAGCGCACGCGCCAGCGCGAGGGCGTCGCCAACGGGGTCATCAGGCAACCTCCGCGCTGCGCGCAGCGGTCGATTCGCCCTTCGGGCGGCCGTGCGGACTCATGCATGCCCGCCCGCGAACGCGTAGCCCGCGTTGCGCAGCGTCTTGATGCAGTCCAGCGGCTCGAGCTTCCTGCGCAGGCGGCTCACGAGGATGTCGACGGCGCGCGTGTACAGATCGGCGTCCTGGCCGCGCAGCCGGTTCAGGATCTCGTCGCGATGGAACACCTTGCGCGGCGCCTTCGCGAGCATGGCCAGCAGCTCGAACTCGGTGCCCGTGAGGTCCACCGGCTCGCCGTGCCGCAGCACCTGGCGCCGTTCGAGGTCGATTTCCAGTCCGTCGAACACGAGCCGGCCCTGCGGCGCGGCCGCCGGCGCGCGGGCGCGGCGCAGGATGGTCTGGATGCGCGTGAGCAGCTCGCGCGGCTCGAACGGCTTGGGGATGTAGTCGTCGGCACCGATCTCGAGGCCGACGATGCGATCCATCACGTCGCCGCGGGCCGTGAGCATCACGATCGGGATGTCGGACTCGCGCCGGATCGCGCGGCACAGCTCGAAGCCGTCCATCTCGGGCAGCATGACGTCGAGGATGGCCGCGTCGTATGGCGCCGCGCGCAGCCGGGCCAGGCCCTCGCTGGGCGTGGTCGCGCTGTCGAGCTCGTAGTCGAAGCGGCGGAAATAGGTGGCGAGCGGCGCGGCGAGCAGCGCGTCGTCGTCGATCATCAGGAGGCGGCGCATGCGGCGATGGTAGGGCGGAAACGGCGGCGAGGCAGGGCCGGGCGGCCGCTGCCTCGTCGTGCGGGACGGTGCGTATCTCGCCGGGGAGGGCGTCAGTTGCCGGACGCGTCCGGGGCGCCGCCGTGCCCGCCGTGGTGGCCTTCGTGGCCGCCGAAGCCGCCCATGCCGAACATGAACATGCCGTGGTGGCGAGCCGCCAGCTCGCGCAGCTGTGCCTGCTGGGTGGCGCTGAGGCTGTCGTAGAAGTCGCCGAACGCGTTGATCAGGCCCGGCGCATCGGCCTGCATCTTGGCCACGTGCTCGTTGGCCAGCGCCTGCGCGCTGGCGCGGTCGAACTTGGCGCCCGAGATCAGCGCCACCATCTTCGCGTGCGGTTCGGCACCGCCGGCCGGCGGCGCGTGGTCGGCGATGGCCAGGTCGGCCAGCGCCTTGAGCTTGGCGGACTGGTTGGCGTCCAGGTTGAGCTTCTTGCCGACGTGCTCGAGCATGTGCTGCTCGTGCTGGGCGATCTGCTCGGGCGTCGGCGGGCCGTGGTGGAAGCCGTTGCCTTGCGAGTACGCGGCGACGCTGCCCAGGAGGGCGGTGGAGACGGCCGCACCGAGCAGGGTGCGCTTCAGCCAGGTCTTGTTCATGATCTTTCCTTCGGTTGGGGTGACGTGGCGACGTCTGTCGTTTCGCCACGTCGTCATTGGGCATCGCCCGCAGCCCGGCTTGCTTTCAGGGCCGTATCGCCGTGTTTCGTTTTGTCTCGTGCGGCGGATTTCCAACATTGGCGCCATGCTGCCCCCATACTCGGCAGGTGGGCAGGGCAAATCCCGTGGATCCAGGCTGATTTTCAAACGGGAAACATTAGACTGGCGAAAGCGAGGCGTTTCGCGCCGGGTCGACACGATCCCCGGCCGCCCGAGAGAACGGAACCGAAAGCGGCGACACAGTGAACAAGCGAGCGGGCGCAGCCCCCACCATCATCGACGTGGCCCGTCACGCGGGCGTGTCGATCAAGACCGTCTCGCGCGTGATGAACAAGGAGCCCACGGTCCACGCGGACACGCGGGCCCGCGTGCAGCAGGCCGTCGCGGCGCTGAACTACCGGCCGCAGCTTTCCGCGCGCAGCCTCGCGGGCGCGAAGTCCTTCCTGATCGGCCTGCTGTACTACGACCCGAGCGCGGCCTTCGTGGCCGGCGTGCAGCAGGGCGCCACGCTGGGCTGCCGCGAGGCGGGCCGCCACCTGGTGGTCGAGTCGCTGCGCAAGGACGACGGCCACATGCACGCACAGATCGAGTCGATGCTGGCGGCGCTGCGGCCGGACGGCATGATCCTGACGCCGCCGCTGTGCGACGACCACGAGATCCTGGACGTGCTGCGCGCCAACCGCACGCCGTGCGTGCTGATCTCGCCAGGCGCCGAGGGCCACGGCATGGCCGCCGTGCGCATCGACGACACGCTGGCCGCCGAGGAGCTCACCAACCTGCTGATCAGCCTGGGCCACAAGGACATCGCGTTCATCGAGGGCAACCAGTCGGCCAGCCAGCGGCGCCGCCTCGGCTACGAGCGCGCGCTGAAGGCGCACCGCATCGCCGTCGATCGCGATCTGATCAAGCCGGGCAACTTCCAGTTCGAGGCCGGCGTGGCCGCGGCGCAGGCGCTGTTCGCGAGCGCCAGGCCGCCCACGGCGATCTTCGCGGCCAACGACGACATGGCCCTGGGCGCGCTCACCGCGGCGCAGCGACTGGGCATCGCGGTGCCGCACGACGTGGCCATCGTCGGCTTCGACGATTCGCGCGCGGCCACGCTCGTCTGGCCCGAGCTCACGACCGTGCGCCAGCCGCTGGCCGAAATGGCGATGGCGGCCGTCGAGATGCTGCTCACCGGCGCCGCCAAGCCCGGCGAGGCCGCGCCGGTGCGCGTGCTGCAGCACGAGGTGGTCGTGCGCGGGTCGACCGCGGCGCCCGCGAAGGGCCGCGCTTGAGCGGCCTGGCGTTGCGCCGCGCGACGCTCGCCGACATTCCCGCGATGGCGCGCATCCGCCTGGCGGTGCGCGAGAACACGTTGTCCGACCCTGCGCGCATCACCGGGCAGATGTACCGCGACCATCTCGACGCGCTGGGTCGCGGCTGGGTCGCCGAACTCGGAGGCGAGCTCATCGGCTTCTCGTACGCCGACCGCACCGACGGTTCGATCTGGGCGCTGTTCGTCGATCCGTCGCGCGAAGGCCTGGGCGCCGGCAAGCGCCTGCTGCGCCTGGCGGCGGACTGGCTGTTCGAGCTCGGCTTCGACGAGATCCGCCTGGGCACCGCCGCGAACACGCGCGCCGACCGCTTCTACGCGGCGCAGGGGTGGTCGCGCGAAGACATCCAGGACGGCATCGAAGTCCGGTACCGGCTGCGGCGCGGCATCCTCGCCTGAGGTGACCGCGGGGCTGCCGGGGTCGCCAGGGGGAATTTCGCCACGGCGACGGCGACCGCATGGCGGGCTGGCGGGTCCATCCGCTCGTCACGCCGGTGGCAGGACGCTAGTTGATGATCTCGCCCATCCCGTCCAGCACCTTGCGTCGCAGCTGCATGACGAACTCGGTGTCGAATTTCTCCCAGGACTCGATCTCGCCCAGGATCCTCAACGGAAACCGGCTCCGGTAGGAGCGCGTCGGATTGCCGGGGAACTTCCTGTCGGTCACGTTGGGATCGTTCTCGAACTCTCCCGTGGGTTCCACGACGTAGACGCGCGGGTTGCCGCTGCCCCGGGCGATTTCCGCGGCGAGGCCGGCGCCCTTGCTCAGCGCCGTGAAGTAGATGTGGTTCATGACCAGCCCGTCCCTGTAGTTCGACGTGAAGCCCGCGCTGAGCAGGTCGCCGACGCGCAGGTCGGCCTTCGAGCCGTGGAAGAACGGTCCCGGATCCAGGATAGGCATGAATTTCCCTCGAGATGAATGGCGCGGCAGGTCGGCCGCGGAATCGCCCGAGCTGCGGATCGCGCGGTTTCAGGCGGTGATCTTCGTCGCCGGCGCGCAGCGGCATGCGCGACGCCGTATCCGCGTCAAGCCAATGCTGCATACGCCTGTGTCCAGAAATCGGTGTAGACCTTCGGCGGCTCGGGCGACGTGACGAGTCGCTGCGTGAACAGCAAGCCGACCAATTGTTCCGCGGGATCGACGTACGCGGACAACCCCATGCCGCCGTCCCACCCGAAGCGGCCCGGTCGCTGGAACAGTTCCATGCGTCTGATTCCGACGCTGAAACCGAGGCCCCAGCTGCTGTGCTCGCCCATGAACACCTCCGCTCCCACCCGCTGGCCTGGCCGCAGTTGATCGAGCGTCATCAGTTCCATCGCTGAACGGGACAGGATCTCGACCGAGCCCAGACGGCCCTTGCCGAGCATCATGCGAAGGAATCGGTGGTAATCGTCCGGCGTGCTCAGCAGCCCGCCCCCGCCCAGTGCCATGGCCGGTGCACGCCATGCGCTGTCGGCCACCCCGTCGAAGGTGTCGAAGCCGCCTGCTGGCCGCGGCAGGTAGGCGGTCGCCAGCCTGTCCTCCTGTCCAGGCAACAGTTCGAAGCCGGTGTCGCGCATTGCCAGCGGCTCGAAGACGCGCTCGCGCATGAATCGTCCCAGGGGCAGGCCGCTTACACGCGTCACCAGCGCCCCCAGCGCGTCGGAGCTGGTGTGGTACATCCAGCGCTCGCCCGGTTGGGCCATGAGCGGCAGCGAGCCGAGCCGTCGTAGCCACTCGTCCATGGCAGGCAGCCGCGAGGGCAAGGGCGGCCCATCCCCGCCTATCTGCAGGTCGCGCACCGCTCGCTGGATCGGACAGGTGTCGGGCGGTGCCATCACGCTGCCGAATCCCATGCACGAAGTGAACAGGTCCCGCACCGTGATGGCGCGCCGGGCCGGCACGGTGTCTTCGAGGGCGGATTCCAGGGATCTGAGGACCCGGCGGTTTCCCAATTCAGGCAACCACGCGTCGATCGGGTCATCGAGTCGAAGGCGGCACTCTTCGACGAGCGTCATCGCCGCAACGGCCGTCACGAGCTTGGTCAGCGAGGCGATGCGAAACAGGCTGTCGCGGCGCATGGGACGCGCGCTGCCGAAGGCCTGGCTGCCCAGTTCGACGACATGCAGATCGTCCCCCCGGCTGACCATGGCGACAAGTCCGGGAATCCGCCCCTCGTCGACGTGGGTGGACAGCACGCGTTTCATGGCGTGCAGGCGATGTGGCGCGAAGGCAGGCGGATTCATGAGTGGCTCCTCTCGAGGGCGACCAGCCGTTGCGGGCGGCCGCTCCAGTCCCACGACGAACGGCGGAACACGAAATCGACAGGGATCGGGATGTCGCACCCCATCCATGACTCAAGGGCGCAAGCGTAGCCAGGGCAGTGGACATCGACTTTGCAAAAACTGCGGTGCGTATCCCGTGCGGGAGGTCCGTTGCCGCTGTGCATGGGCATGGCGACCAGGCTCTGGCAGACCGGGCTGGGCGCTGCTCTCTCGGGGAAGGCTTCCGAGGACATGGTCTGGCAAACGGCATTCCGTCGCCAACGCGCAGGTTCTGTCGCGCGGGCCGCGGACCGGACGCAACTGCCGGCGCGCCGGCCCGAGGTGGCAACAGCGACCCCACGATCGCAAGAACGCCTCAGTAGTCGCGCAGCAGTGGCCGCCACTCCGCACCCGGCGCCGATTCGATCAGCAGCGGCGGCCGGCCGTCGATCGACGGCAGTTCCAGCCGGGTCGCGTGCAGCCACAGTCGCGCGGTGCCCAGCCAGGCGGCGACCGCGCGGTTGTGCGCGCTCTTGCCATGCGTCGTGTCGCCCACCAGCGGATGTGCGAGGTGCTTGAAGTGGCGGCGGATCTGGTGGCGGCGGCCGGACAGCGGCTCGACCTCCACGAGCGCGTAGCGGCTCGTCGCGTGACGGCCGTCGGGGAATGGCCAGTCGAAGCAGGCGAGGCGGCGCCAGCGGGTGACGGCCGCCAGGCGCGGCTGGCCGGCGGACGGCAGCTCGGGGTCGCGCGCGAGCGGGTAGTCGATCTCGCCCTGTTCGTCGGGCCAGCCGCGCACCAGCGCCAGGTAGCGCTTGCGCACCGCACCCGACTCGAAGGCCCTGCCGATCGCCGTGGCGCGCTCGGCGTTCAGCGCGAAGGCCAGCACGCCGGAGGTGGCCTTGTCGAGGCGGTGCAGCAGCCAGACGGGCGCGCCCAGCTGTGCGCGCAGCAGGTCGGCGGCGCTGCGCGTCTCGTGCGCGTCGAGCGACGAGCGGTGCACCAGCAGGCCGGCGGGCTTGTCGATCGCGACGATCGCGTCGTCGGCGTGCAGCAGCGGCAGGCAAAAGACATCGGGCGAATCCATCGACGCCGATTGTCGATGCTTCGCCCGATGGAGGACGCCTGGCCCGGCGTCGGGAATGGCCGCTGCGCGCGCGCCCGGCGCTGTTGCGGCCCGGGCGCGCGTGCCCTCCTCAGGGCAGCAGCGTGATCGTGTGGCCGGCCGTCATGAACTTGGAGAAGTCGACGTTGCCGCCGAAGTCGGTGCCGACCGCGAAGCTCTGGTTGCCCGCCCAGTCCGTCAGGTGGACGTAGTACAAGTAGTAGTCGCCCGGCGCGTAGCCGGGGCTCGCGACGCCGACGGCCGGCATCAGCGTGGTGGACGCGCGGCCCTCGACGGAGTCGTTCTGCACCATGCTGAAGCAGTTGCTGCCGTCCAGCAGGCAGAAGAACAGCTCGGCCTGCTGGACGCCGGTGGGCGCGGGGTTGCCGGCGTCGCTGGCGACGACCTTGACACCCACCGTGACCGAGTTGCCGCCGGCAACCGACACCGACGGGGTGAGGATGGTCGCGCTGGTCAGCAGCGGCGCCGTGTTGTCCAGGTACTTGGCGTAGCTGTTCTGGACCCAGAAGCGCGTGTTGCCGAGCACGGCGAGCTCCTGCGCGCCGTAGTCGTGGAAGTTGCCGGCGGCGTCGCCGACCTCGAGCGCCGTGATGTGCCACAGGCCGGGGGCGTCGTGCGGGCCGAAGCGCAGCGCCAGCGTGCCGCTCAGCGTCGGGACGGGGTACTGCGGGCCCAGGCTGCCGTACTTCTTCTGGCCGTTCGGGCCGGTGGCCTCCAGCGTCAGGTAATAGGCGCCCGAGGCGTCGTCGGTGGCCTTGACGTTGATCAGCAGCTGGGGAATGTCGGCCGTCGCGTCGACGAACAGGCCCGAGCTGATCGAGCGCAGCGTCGGTGCATTGGCGTCGACGGCGGCCATCGTGCGGGTGGACAGGGCGGAGCGGACGGCGGGCGCCGCAGGGCGCACCAGCGAGAAGTACTGCGGCGCGGCCAGGGCGCCGGCGGCGGCGCCGGGCTGGGCCTGGCTGGTGGCGTCCGCAGCCATCGTCGGCTGGTGCGCGACGGCAACGAGGGCGACGCACAGGGCGGCGACCGTGCGAAGAGGTGCGAGAGCGAGGCGCATGGCGATCCTGGATGATGGGTTTGTTCGAATCGGAGCGGATCCGGCCGTGCGACCGTTCCCTACCCTCCGTGCCGCCATTTTTTCCCGTCCCGCGCGCGCAGGCCATCACCCAATTGGGGTGGACGACCGGCTGGCAACGCACGTCCCGGCGCCGGGCGGCCGTTGCGCAACGGCCGTCAGGGGCGCGCCACGCGCCGCGCCGGGCGCGTGGGCGCCGCGGTCGAATCGCGCACGACCAGCTCGTGCGCGAGCACGCGCTGCATCGCCGACGACGTGCGCGTGCCGGGCGTGCCCTCGACCGTGGGCGTGCCGATGAGCAGGTCGACCGCGGTGCGCGCCATGGCCATCGTGGGCTGGCGCATCGTCGTCAGCGGCGGCCAGACCAGGCTGCTGGCGGGCGAGTCGTCGAAGCCGACGATCGCCAGGTCGCCGGGGATCGCCAGGCCCTGGCGCTGCGCCGCGGCCAGCACGCCCAGCGCCATGTCGTCGTTGCTGGCGAAGACCGCCGTGGGGTGATGCCGCAGCTTAAGCAGCTGGTGCGTGGCCGCGATGCCGGAGTCGAAGGTGAAGTCGCCGTCGATCACCAGCTCCGGCGCGATCTCCACGCGCGCCGCCTTCATCGCCTGGACGAAGCCCTGTTCGCGCAGCGCTGACGCGGCCTGGTCGGCGGCGCCGCGGATGAACGCGATGCGGCGGTGCCCCAGGCTGAGCAGGAGGTTGGTGATCTCCTCGGCGGCGTGGACGTCGTCCATGCGCACGCTGGGCATGTCCTTGCGCTGCTTGGCGGGCGACACCAGCACCGTCGGCGTGCCGCTGTCGTGCAGCGCCTTGAGCACGTGCGGGTTGTCGCACAGCGGCGGCGTGAGGATCATGCCGTCGGGCCGCAGCGTGGAGACCATGCGGTGCACCTGCTCGCCGAGGTCGTGCGCATCGTTGTCCATCGATTCGACCACCAGGTGGTAGCCGGCCTCGCGGCAGCGCATCGTCGCGCCCTGCTGCACGCGGGAGACGAAAGCGGCGCTCGGGTCGAAGTACAGCAGCCCGATCAGGAACGAGCGCGCGCCGGCCAGGCTGCGCGCCGACTGGCTGGGCCGGTAGCGCAGCGCGGTCATCACCTGCAGCACCTTCGCGCGGGTGTCGGGCCGCACGCCGGGCTCGTTGTTCATCACGCGCGAGACCGTCTTGATCGACACGCCGGCCTGCCTGGCGACGTCGTTGATGGTGGCGGTGGCGCCGGCGACCGGCGTCGGGAGGCGGGGGGTCGTCATCAGGCCATCGCCGGGACAGGCCTGCCCGCAGCGCGCGCCACCATCGCCTGCACCAGCGCGCGGTGGTCCGGCAGGTCCTGCAGCGCGCGCTGCGCGACCTGCGGGATCATCGCGAACTCACGCCGGGCGTCGTCCACGCGCGGCCAGGCGGCGTGGCGTCCGGCCAGGTCGGTCGGATACGCCATGCCGTACAGCACATACTGCCAGCTCGAGGACGGGTACATCTCGAGGTCGGCCACGAAGTCCAGCCGATGCGGCGGACGGCTGCGCCACAGCGCGAGCTTGTCGCGCAGCGACGCCGTCCACGACGACGGCTCGGCGTTGTCGCGCCAGAACGCGGTGTCGGTACGGCGCGTGATGGCGTAGTGCAGCTTCAGGAAGTCGACGATGCGCTCGAAGCGCGCGCGCATCATCTCGTTGAACGAGGCGGCGGCGGTGTCGAGGTCCTCCAGCGACGGCAGCAGGTAGCCCACCAGGTAGGCCCCGAACTCGATCAGGCCGATGCCCGAGGA
>Ga0209258_100342_pt1 | contig 68390 bp, 59 predicted proteins | sample Araplaol_mTSA_r2_FD_184281 | JGI IMG/M metagenome (GOLD analysis project Ga0209258, IMG submission 184281) | Arabidopsis root microbial communities from North Carolina, USA - plate scrape CL_Col_mTSA_r2 (SPAdes) (version 2) | ecosystem: Host-associated > Plants > Roots > Endosphere | place: USA...
CGCCATAGACCATGAACATGCCGCCTTGGGTCTTGAGCTGCAGCAGGCGCGGCACGGGCACCAGCTGCGAGGCGGTGCCGATGTCGGTGGCGGCCGGGATGGCCGGCGGCGGATTGACGACCACCGCCGGAGCCGCCGGCGCGGCGGCCGCCTTCTGCTCGTCGGCCGCCCGCTGCGCCTTGAGCTCGGCGACCTGGGCCTGCAGCTTCTGCACGGCGGCCTCGAGGTCGCTCAGCTGGTCGGCGCGCGCGCCGCTCGTCGCGGCCAGCAGGCCTGCCGACACGAGCAGCGCGGCGACGGGGTTCATGCGGAACAGGGCTTTCTGGTGGATCATCGAATGTCTCCTCGTGACCTGGTGCGGTCTGTGGTGGTTGTCGAACTCGGATGGACACGACGCACGCGACCGCGGATCGCGCTCGCGGGCAAGCGGTCGCCTACTGCGGGCCGAGCGTCGCGATCAGCGCGCGCAACGGATCCAACTCGTCGGGCTGCAGGTCGGAAAGCGGCGGCCGCACGGGCCCGGCGGAATGCCCGACGATCGTCGCCCCGGCCTTCACGATGGACACGGCGTAACCTTCGCCGCGATTGCGCAGCGCGATGTAGGGGAGGAAGAAGCCGCGGATCAGCGCGTCGCAGGCGGCGCTGTCGCCGGCCGCGTGCGCGTTGTAGAAGTCCATGGCCATGCGCGGCGCGAAGTTGAAGACGGCCGACGAGTACACCGGGCACCCCATCGCCTTGTACGCGCCGGCGAACACCTCCGCCGTGGGCAGGCCGCCCAGGTAGGCGAAGCGGTCGCCGAGGGTCTGGCGCACGGCCACGAACTTCTCGATGTCGCCCACGCCGTCCTTGAAGCCCACCAGGTTGGGGCAGCGCTGCGCGAGCACCTGCAACGACGCGGGCGTGAGGCGGCAGGCGCCGCGGTTGTAGACGATCACGCCGATCTTCACGCTGCGGCACACCGCCTCGACATGCGCCACGAGGCCGGCCTGGCTGGCCTCGGTGAGGTAGTGCGGCAGCAGCAGGATGCCTTGCGCGCCCAGCCGCTCGGCCTCCTGCGCGTACTGGATGGCCAGCGTGGTGCCGCCGCCGGCGCCCGCCACGATGGGCGTGCGGCCGCGGCAGGTGTCCAGCGCCACGCGGATCACGTCGGCGAACTCGCGCGGCTCCAGCGAGAAGAACTCGCCGGTACCGCCGGCGGCGAACAGCACCGAGGCGCCGTAGGGCTGCAGCCATTCCAGGCGCGCGGCATAGGCGGCCGGCGCGAAGCGCAGGTCGGCGTCGAAGTCGGTCAGGGGGAACGACAGCAAGCCGGCCTGCAGCACGGACTTGAGCTCTTCAGGGGTCATTGCGCTTGTCTCCAGGGAGGGCGGCAAGCGCCGCAAGGGCGCCTGCTCCAGGATCGATATCGATTTCTTGTTGTCAGTCATCGTATAACAAGGACACTGCTGTGACCCCCGGGAAAGCCCGAAGCGAACCCTGCTGCGCAGACCACCCTCCTACAGGGAAACCGGGCCGTTGGTGTTATCCCTGTACCCGGTCCGGCTATCACCCCCTACATTTGTCCTAGTTGTACGACAACCTATGACAAGCTGCAGCGCTTGCAACCGAGACAAGACGACCGCCATGGCCTCGACCGCCCCCGCCGCCCCGTTCCATCGCCTGCTGCTCACCGGCGCCGCCGGCGGCCTGGGGCGTGAACTGCGCCGCCGCCTGCCGGCCCATTGCGAGATCCTGCGGGTGTCGGACATCGCGGCGCTGGGCGACGCCGCCTCGCGCGAGGAAGTGCGGCCCGCCGACCTGGCCGACGCCGGCGCGGTGCTGGCGTTGCTGGACGGCGTCGACGCGGTCGTCCACCTGGGCGGCGTGTCCACCGAGCAGCCGTGGGAGGCGATCCTGCCGGCCAACATCGTCGGCACCTACAACCTGTACGAGGCCGCGCGCCGGCACGGCGTCAGGCGCGTGGTGTTCGCCAGCTCCAACCACGTCACCGGCTTCTACCGGCAGGACGAGGTGATCCCCGCCGACGCGCCGCCGAAGCCGGACGGCCTGTACGGCCTGTCCAAGGCGTTCGGCGAGGACCTGGCGCAGCTGTACTTCGACCGCCACGGCGTCGAGACCGTGAGCCTGCGCATCGGCTCGTCGTTTGCAGCGCCGCGCGACCGCCGCATGCTGCACACCTGGATGAGCTTCGACGACATGGAGCGCCTCGTGCTGGCCGCCCTGACCGCGAAGGACGTGGGCCACACCACGATCTGCGGCGTCAGCGCCAACCCGCACGTCTGGTGGGACAACGCGAGCGCGGCCCACATCGGCTACGTGCCGCGCGACAGCTCCGCGCCGTTCGCCGCGCAGGTCGAACGCGACACGCCGCCCGGCGACCCGACCGACCCCGCGGTCATCTACCAGGGCGGCACCTTCGTGAAGATGGGGCCCGCGTGATGAACGCTTCGCGCGCGGAACGCGTGCGCCCGGGCCACCGCGACCGCGTCGGCGAAAGCCCGCTGTGGCACCCGGCCGAGCGCGCGCTGTACTGGGTGGACATCGATGCCTGCGCCATCCGCCGCCTGGCCGGCGGCGAGCTGCAGTCGTGGACGCTGCCCGAGCGCGTGGCCTGCGTCGCGCCGCACGCCGACGGCGGGCTCGTGGCCGCGCTGGAGACGCGCATCGTGCACGCGATCCTCGGCGCCGACGGCGCGTTCACGCTCGCCACGCTGGCCCCCGCCCGCCACGAACGCGCCGACATGCGCTTCAACGACGGCCGCTGCGACCGCGCCGGCCGCTTCTGGGTCGGCAGCATGGTGCGCGACATGGGCGTCAACGTGGCCGCCGGCCGCATGTACCGGCTCGACGCGAACGGCTTTCCCGCGGTGCACATCGACACCCTCTATACGCCCAACGGCCTCGCGTTCGATCCCGACGGCCTGGGCATCTGGTGGAGCGACAGCCACCCGCTGTCGCAATGCATCTGGCACGCGCCGCTGTCCGAGGACGGCATTGTGGGCCGGCGCCGCCTGGTGGCCGACATGCACGACCAGCCCGGCCGCCCCGACGGCGCGGCGATGGACGTCGACGGCGGCTACTGGATCTGCGCCAACGACGGCGGCCGCGTGCTGCGCCTCACGCCCGACGGCCGCGTCGACCGAATCCTCGAGGTGCCGGTGAGCAAGCCCTCGATGTGCAGCTTCGGCGGTGACGCGCTCGACACGCTGTACGTCACCTCCATCCAGCCCGCGAACCCGCAGGGCGACGACCTCGTGCTCGCCGGCGAGGTGTTCGCGCTGCGTCCCGGCACCCAAGGCATCGCCGAGACGCCGTTCAGGCCGCCCCGCTGACGGCACGCCCGCTTCGACACGACACAGACGACAACCGGAGACAAGCCATGACCTCACGCAAGACCACCCCGTTCCGTTCGCTGGCGCTGGCCGCCGCGGTCGCCCTCGCCTGCGCCGCCGCGCACGCGCGCGAGTTCCGCTCCGCCGACATCCACGTCAAGGACTACCCCACCACGCTCGCCGTGAAGTACATGAACGACGAGCTGATCCGCGACACCGGCGGCAAGGACAAGATCAAGGTCTTCGCCGACGGCGCGCTGGGCTCCGAGAAGGACACCGTCGAACAGGTCAAGATCGGCGCGCTGGACATGGTGCGCGTCAACAGCGCGGCCTTCCACGGCATCGTGCCCGAGTCGATGATCCCGTCGCTGCCGTTCCTGTTCCGCGACATGGACCATTTCCGCAAGACCATGTACGGCCCGCAGGGCGACAAGGTGCTGGCCGCGTTCGAGAAGGCCGGCTTCATCGGCCTGGCGCTGTACGAGAGCGGCGCGCGCTCGTTCTACGCGAAGAAGCCCATCCGCAGCGCGGCCGACATGAAGGGCCTGAAGGTGCGCGTGCAGCCGTCCGACCTGTGGGTGAGCCTGATCACGGCGGTGGGCGGGTCGCCCACGCCCATGCCCTTCGCCGAGGTCTACACGGGCCTGAAGACGGGCCTGCTCGACGCCGCCGAGAACAACATCCCCTCGTACGACGAGATGAAGCACTACGAGTCGGCGCCGGTGTTCTCGGAGACGCAGCACGTGATGTCGCCCGAGGTGCTGGTGTTCTCCAAGAAGGTGTGGGACACGCTGACGCCCAACGAGCAGGCCTCGCTGCGCAAGGCCGCCAAGGCCTCGGTGCCGTACTACCAGAAGCTGTGGGAAGCCAAGGAGAGCTCGGCCCGCGCCTCGGTGCTCAAGGCCGGCGCGAAGATCATCCCGGCCTCCGAGATCGACCGCAAGAGCTTCGTCGACGCCGAGAAGCCGGTGTGGGACAAGTACATGTCCACGCCGGAGATCCGCAGCGTCGTGACCGAGATCGTCAACACCAAGTAGGCTCGACAGCATCGGAGCGGCAATGACCTGGCTCGCCCATCTGAACGCCCGCCTCACCGCCATCGTGCTCGTGCTCGCGCGCCTGTGCCTGGCGGGGCTGGGCGTGATCGTCCTGTACGGCGTCGTGATGCGCTACGTGTTCAACAACGAGCCGCCCTACGTGGAGCAGCTCGCGCTGCTGCTGGTGATCTCGGTGTCGATGTTCGGCGCCGCCGCGGTGGCGCACGACGCCGGCCACATCGGCCTCGATTCCGTCGTCAACCGGCTGCCGCCCGTGGTGCGGCACTGGATCGCGCGGATCGTGGCGCTGTCCACGCTCGCCTTCGCCGTCGTCATCCTGTACGGGGCCTGGGAGATGGCCGAGTCCACGCACGACAACCAGATCCCCACGCTGGGGATCTCGGAGGCCTGGCGCTACCTGCCGCTGATCATCGCGGGCGCGCTGATCGCGCTGTTCTCGATCGACCGCATGCTGCGCCCCATGTCGGCGCAGGAATAAGTGAATAGTCCGCCATGGCCCTGACCCTGCTCTGTTCCACGTTCGTCGTCCTGCTCCTGCTGGGCGTGCCGGTGGCCTTCGCCATCGGCCTCGCGTGCCTCGCCGCGTTCTTCTCCGAGGGCCTGCCCATCGCCACCGCCGTGCAGATGATGGTGTCGGGCATGAACGTGTTCTCGTTCCTGGCGATCCCGTTCTTCATCTTCTCGGGCGAGCTGATGCTGCACGGCGGCGTGGCCGACCGCATCATGAACTTCGCGCGCAGCCTCACCGGCCATGTGCGCGGCGGGCTGGGGCTGGCCAACGTGCTGGCGTCGACGCTGTTCGGCGGCGTCTCGGGCTCGCCGGTGGCCGACACCTCGGCCATGGGCGGCGTGATGATCCCGCTGATGAAGCGCGAGGGCTACGGCGCCGACTACGCGGTCAACGTCACCACGCACGCGTCGCTCACCGGCGCGCTGATGCCCACGTCGCACAACATGATCATCTACGCGTTCGCCGCGCAGGCGGCCGCCGGCGAGATCGCGGGGCACACGATCAAGGGCGTGTCCATCGGCGACCTGATGTTCGCGGGCCTGGTGCCCGTGTTCTGGATCATGGTGTGCATGCTGGTGGCCGCGTACTGGCAGGCGGTGCGCTGCGGCTATCCCAAGCGCGAGGACGGCAGCTCGATGATCCGCATGTTCCCCGGCTGGGGCACGGTGGCGCGCACCGGCATCGCGTCGCTGCCGGGCCTGGCGATCATCGTGATCATCCTGGGCTGCGTGATGGGCGGCGTCACCACCGCCACCGAGGCCGCGGCCATCGCGGTCACCTGGTCGCTGTTCCTCACGGCCGTGGTCTACCGCTCGCTCACGCGCGGGAAGCTGTGGCACGCGCTGGGCAAGGCGGCGCGCACCACCGGCGTCATCCTGCTGCTGATCGGCGTGTCCAACATGCTGCGCTGGCAGATGGCCTACCTCGAGATTCCCGAGAGCATCGAGTCGCTGCTGCTGGGCGCCACCCGCCATCCGTGGCTGATGCTGCTGTACATCAACATCATCCAGATCGTGCTGGGCATGTTCCTGGACATGGCCGCGCACATCCTCATCACCACGCCGCTGTTCCTGCCGCTGGCCATCCAGATGGGCGTGGGCCCGGTGCAGTTCGGCATGATGCTGCTGCTCAATTGCGCGCTGGGCCTGGTGCACCCGCCGGTGGGCACGGTGCAGTTCGTGGGCTGCGCGATCGGCGAGATCTCCATGGGACAGGCCACCCGCACCGCCTGGCCGTACTACCTGGCGATCTGGGTGGCCATCAACCTGGTCACCTACGTGCCGGCGTTCTCCACCTGGCTGCCGGCGGCGATCACGGGCCACGCGGTGTTCTGAGAATCCGGGGCGTCCGGCCGGGGCTCAAGTCCCGGACCAGTCTGCCGACAAACCTGGGACGGCCCGCCGCCTGGCACGTTTCTGGCTACGAACCGTTACGACCGTGCGCGTTCGCTGACAGCCCGCGCGGGGTCGACAGCCCCACAATGCGCGGGCGGCCTGGCGACCCCGGGCCGCAATCCGTGACGGTTCCTTCTCGAACGGCGCCCGGCGCTCTCCAAGTCATGCCTGTCATCGCAGTCATCAATCGCAAGGGTGGAAGCGGCAAGAGCACGCTCGCGACCCAGCTCGCCGGCTCGCTCGCAACCCGCGGGTTCCAGGTGATGCTGGGCGACGTCGATCGCCAGCAATCCTCGCTTGCCTGGCTGCGCCGCCGCGCGGCCCAGCCGCTGGCGAAGAACGCGGCCATCGCGGGCTCGGCCTTCGGCAGCCAGAGCGTCATGCGGCCGCCGGCCGGCATCACGCACGTGGTGCTCGACACCCCCGGCGGCCTCCACGGCTTCGACCTCGCCCGCGTGGCGATGAGCGCCGACGCGATCCTGATGCCCGTCAGCGACAGCGTGTTCGACCGCGAATCCGCGCTCGAATGCCACGCCGAGCTCATGACGCTCCCGCGCGTGGCCGCCGGCCGCTGCAGGGTGGCCGTCGTGGGCATGCGCGTGGACGCCCGCACCAAGGGCGCCGCGCGCCTGGAAGCCTGGGCGCTGGAGCACGGCCTGGCGTACGTGGGCTCGCTGCGCGAATCGCAGGTCTACACCCGCTGCGCCGAGCAGGGCCTGTCGCTGTTCGACGTGCCTTCCGCCAAGGTGGAGGCCGACCTGGCGCAATGGCGTCCGCTGGTGGACTGGGTGGACGCCACCTGGGCCGCGGCCGCGCGCCTGGAGGCCGCGTCCCGCACGGCGGTCCCCGTCTCGGCCCCGTCCATCGCGCCGCAGTCCCGCCGCCGCACGCTGGTGCGCGCGCCGCTGCCGGTGCCGGTGGCGCCCAAGGCGCCGGTGTCCGAATTCCGGCCCAGCCGCGACAGCGTGCGCCCGCCGCGCGTCGAGCGCTTCGGCTGGCTGCTGGGCGTGTTCCGCTCGTTCTCCTGAGAGGCCGCGCCGCGGCGCGGCGCCTGTCATTTCGCCAGCGCCAGGCTCCAGGTGAGCCCGACCCGGATCTCGTTGAAATCGCCCTCGCCGGTGCGCGCGCGACGGAAGGCGACATCGAACGCCAGGTCGTCGCCGTGCTGCCAGATGGCCCCCACCAGCGCCGAGTTCAGGCGGGTGCGATTGCTGTCGCGCTCCGCAAGGACCTCCCCCACGGGCCGCACGACCCACTTCTCCGGCCCTTCGACGATGAGGCTCGCCGTGCGCGCCCAGGCGTGCTCGCGCGCGCGGCCGACGCCCAGGTTCAGGTGCAGCGCCAGCGCGTCCCATTTGTTGGAGACGATGGCGGCGCATTCGCCGCCGGTGCCCGACGACCCGTGCACCTCGGGCAGCAGCAACGCGCATTCGCTGGCCACGCTGGGGCCGGTGCCGTCCTGCAGGCTGCCCTTGACGAACACGTGCTTCACCGACAGCTGGGTGTCGCCGAGGCTGTTGCGCGGGCCATCCACGTTGCCGCCCAGCTCGCGGCTGAACTGGCCTTCGAGGACGATCTCGGTGTCGTGCGGCAGGCCGTAGTTGAAGACCAGCGACGGCAGGGCCATGTCGTCGACGTCGCCGATGCGCGTGCGGCCCGCGCCGGCCTCGAGCTCGAAGACGCCCTCCTCGGCCACCGCCGCATCGGTGCCGTCGAACGGCCGGTAGGCGTGGGCGTTGGAGGCGAGGCAGGCGAGCGCGACAGCCGTCGCCGAGAGTCGGCGCCGCGTGGGCGCCGGAACGTGACCGATCATGGGAAGGATTCCGAAGTTGAAGCAGGGCGCGCCCACTCTAGGAAGCCTGTCTCAATGCACGATGAATCGGACCTGACCGGCGATTCAGGATGAGTCGCCGGCCGGCAGTGCCTCAGACGTCGCCCGCGACGACGTTGAACGGCGGCGGGAACTGCACGCTCAGCACCACGCGATGCGCGTCCGGCCGCGCGCGTCCCGTGTCGGCGACGCGCACGCGCGCGCCCAGTCGGCGCGCGCTGGCCTGCAGCAACGCCATCTCCGGTTGCAGCAGGTGCGCATCGGCGCGCAGCGCCACGAGTTCTGCGTCGATCGCCAGCGGGTGCGCCGCGCCGAAGCCGGGCACGGCGTCGCGCACCGTCACGGTCGCGCCCGGATGCTCCGCCACCACCACGACCTCCAGCCGGCGCGCGATCGGGCACTGGTGGATCGCGTGGGCCAGCAACGACCTCAGCGTGGCGCGCAGGTCGGCATCGCGCGCGGCCACCCAGGCGTCCTCGCACGAGCCGGCGAAGTCGACCATCGCGGCGCCCGGCAACGGCACGTCGAACGCCAGCGTCCGGCGCAGCGCCGCCTGCAGGGACAGGTGCGTGGCCTTTCCGCCCCGGCCCATGGCCATCGGCGCGTCGATCGGCGACGGAACCGGAAGGCGCGCAGGCGCCACGGCGGATTGCGGATTCATCGTGCGGCCCTATTCGATCTTGCCCAGCTCCGCGCGGATCGCGTCCGCGTTGAGCGGCAGGAAGGCCTGGTCGCGCACGACCGCCGCCATGCCGTCGCGGCTGAGGATGTAGCGCAGGAACTCGGCCACCTTGGGATCGACGGGCTGGCCCGGCGGCCGGTTCACGAAGGCGGTGCTGTAGCGCGTGAGTGGCCACGCGCGGCGCCACGCGTTGTCCTGCGTCGGCTCGATCATGGGCCCGCCCGCTTCATCGGCCAGCGCGATCTTGCGCACGCCGGCGCTCTCGAACAGCACGTTCGCGAAGCCGATGCCATCCGGGTCGTGCGCCACCGCGTCGAGGATGTAGGTGCCCGCGTTGATCACGTCGCCCGAGGCCGTGTGGCCGTTGTCGAAGTCCTCGAGCTCCGGGTTCCAGCGCGGGCTGTCCTTCATGACGGCGAGGCGGAAGAAGCCGGCCATGCCCGTGTCGAAGTTGTAGCCGTAGACGTGGATCGGCCGGTGCGTCCAGGCGCCGCCCAGGCCCAGCTGGCCCCATTCGCGCAGGGCCGCGGGCGCGCCGCGGCGGCGCTCGGCGCCGAAGATCGCGTCGAGCTGCGCGAGCGTCATGCCGGCCAGCGGGTTGTCCTTGTTCACGTACACCATCAGCGCGAACGTCTTGTGCTGCGTCGCGTAGCTGCCCGACGTGATCTTGACGCCCACCGGCGGATAGCCGAACCATTCCTGGTAGGCCTGCAGCTCGGGCGCATACGGCTCGCGGCCGATGAACACAATGTCGGCGATGCCGCCGTACAGGCCCGCCATCGCGGCCTCGGTGCCCTTGAGGTTCGTCTCGAACGCGATGCCGGGCTGCACGTGTCGAAAGCCCTCCTCCCAGTCCTTCACCAGGCCCGGGATGTACGGATTGCCCCACACGCGGATGGTGCCGCTGACCGCGGACGCGGCCTGGTAGGGCTTCAGCGCGGCGAGGTAGTCGGCCGGCGCGGCGGCGACGCTCGTGATCGAGGTCGCCAGCGACAGCGCGATCGCGCCGAGGATGGTGCGTGCGGATCTCACTTGAGCTTCTCCAGTTCGCGGCGGGCGGCGTCCGGCGTCAACGGCAGGTAGCCGCCGTCGCGCGCGATCGCGGCCTGGCCGTCGGCGCTCAGCACGTAGTCCAGGAACTCCGCGGGCAGGGGCGCCACGGGATGGCGCGGCGCGCGGTCGACGAAGATCGAGACGGGGCGCGCCAGCGGGTACTGGCGTCGCTGCACCGACTCCGCCGTCGGCGCGACGAAGGGGCCGCCCGGCTCGAAGGAAAGCGCCACGGTCTTCGCCGATGCCGTCGCGTCGCACACGCAGGCGATGGCGATGCCGGCCGGATCGCGGGCGAGCGCGTCGACGATGCGGCGGCCGTCCGCGAACTCGTGCAGGTTCGCGGCCCACTTCTGGCTGCCGCCCATCACCGTGGCCTCGACGAAGCGCACGACGTCCTGGTCGAGGCTCATCATGTAGATCGCGACGGGCTTGTCCTTCAGCGGCCCCACCACGCCCAGGTCGCCCCAGGTGCGCACCGGCGCGCCACCGCGGCGGCGATCCGCGCCGAGGATCGCGTCGAGCTGCGCCAGGCTCAGCCGCGCGATCGGGTTGTCGCGGTGCACCAGCACGACCGGGGCGAACGCGTGGTCGGGCTTGTCGAGGCTGCCGGTGGCGATGTCCACGCGCAGCGGCGGATGGCCCATCACCGGGAGATAGCCATCGAGCTCGATGGGCAGCAGGTCGCGCTCCATCAACGCGAGGTCGGCCGCCCCCGTGTAGAGGCCGCCGATGGCCGTGGCGTCGCCGCGCAGCGCGGGCGCCAGCGCCGCGTTCGGCTGGCGCGCCCGGAAGCCCGCCTGCCAGGCCGCGACGAGTCCGCCGAGCACGTCGGCGTTGCGGCGGCCATGGCCCCAGACGCGCAGCACGCCGCCCACGTCGCGCCGCGGTCGATACGGCGCGGCGGGCGCGGGCGCGCCAACGGGGCCGGTCTCGTCCAGCTGCCGGCGCTGCGCCTCGGCCATCGCCGCCGTCAGCGGCAGGTAGCCGCCGTGCGCCATCAGCCGCTCCTGGCCCTGGCGGCTGAGGATGAAGCGCAGGAACTCCTTGAGCTTGGGATCGATGGCCTGGCCCGGCGCGCGATCGAGGTACATGTAGATGCTGCGCACCAGCGGCCACGTGCGGTCCTGGAAGCTCTCGCGGCTGGGCGCGACGTACGGGCTCGCGGAATCCGGGGCCAGCGCGATCGCCTTCAGGCCCGCCACGCCGCGCGCCTGCGGCATCACCGTCCATGCGATGCCGAAGCGGTCGTGCGCGAGCTCGTCGCGCAGCATGTGCCGCAGGCCGCCCTGCTGCGCCGGATCGTCGTCGGCGATCATCTTGCTGCCCGACTCCACGTACTCGCGGTAGTTCGGGTTCCACTTGTCGCTGTTGTGCAGCACCTTCAGCTGGAAGAAGCGCGTGGTGCCGGAGGGCGCGTGGCCGTAGGTCTGGATGGGCTTGTCCGCCCACTCGCCCGTGAGGCCCAGCTGGCCCCAGGTGCGGATGTCGTCCTCGGGCCCGCGCGCGCCCGCGAGGCTCCACTTGAAGCCGTCGAGCGCGCCGGTGCGCGAGGCGCCGAAGATGCCGTCCAGCTGCCGCATCGTCAGTTGCGTGAGCGGGTTGTCCTGGCTGACGTAGACGACCGGTCCGTTCGAATGGCCCTCGACGTCATAGGCGCCGCTGGCCACCGTGATCGCGGTCGGCTGGTGGCCCGTGGTCTCGAAGAACGACAGCGTCTCGGTGATGATGGGCTCGCCGCCGTCGGGCGCAAGGTCGGTGACGCCGGTGACGAGCGCCGGGATGGCCGCGTCGCTGGTGGGCAGGCGATCCTCGAAGCGGATGCCCGGCTGCAACGCCTGGAAGTCGTGCTCCCACAGCTTGAGCAGGCCGTCCATGCCGAAGCCGAAGTTGCGGATCGTGCCGGTCACGGCCTGTGCGGGCCGGTACTCGGGCAGCGCGGACAGGTCGAACGGGGCCGCGTGCGCGATCGAGCACGCGAGGCCCGCGAGCGCGAGCCCGGCCAGTGCGGAAAGGGACTTCAACGCGTCACTCCAGTTTCGCCAGCTCCTCGCGGACCACGCGAGCGCCCAACGGGAAGTAGCCGGAATAGAGGATGGGCTCCTGGCCGTCGCGGCTGAGCACGTAGCGCAGGAACTGCTTGACCGCCGGCGGCAACGGCTCGCCCGGCCGGCGGTTCACGCGGATGTACATGTAGCGCGTCAGCGGGTACTTGCCGTTCGAGGCGCTGGTCGCGTTGAGGTCGATGTAGAGGCTGTCGGCGCTCGCGGCCACCGGCAGCGCGCGCAGTCCCGGGCCGCCCTCCTCGAGGCCGCCGAAGCCGATGCCTTGCGGATCGGCCGCGAGCGCGCGCGCGGTCTCGGCGATGGGAGCCTCCGTCGCGCCCTGGCGCCACGGCGCGCCGTGGAGCACCTCGGCCTGCATCCACATCGCGTTGGGCGCGGCGTGCGGCGGCATGTGGATCGCGATGGGGCGATCGGCCCACTCGCCCGCAAGGCCCAGCTGGCCCCAGCGCGTGATCGTGGCCGGCTCGGCGAGGATGCCGGCGAGCTGCTGCACGGTGATGTGGTCCAGCGGATTGCCGTCGGCCACGAAGACGGCCTGCGCCGTGGTGCGCTGCGGCGTGTCGAAGCCGCCGCGCGCGACGCGGATCTCCAGCACCGGGTGCCGCTGCGTGGCCTCGTAGACCGCGCGCTCCTCGGGCCACAGATCGCGGCCCATCGGCGCCAGGTCGGTCAATCCGCCGATCAGCGCGTGGAAGCCGTTGAGCGTGCCCAGGTGCTCCCAGCGCTCGCCCTTGCGAACGCGCGGCTGCAGCTTCTCGAAATCGCGCATCCAGCGGTCCATCAGCGTCTTCATGCCGTCGCTGCCGACGCTGCGGATCGCTCCTTCGACGCCGGCGACGGCCACGTACGGCCGCAGGTCGAGATCCATCTGCGCGACGAAGCCGTCGATCTTGCGGCGCTCCTCCTGCGCGTCGGCGGCGGCCAGCGGCGGCCACGCGCTGCGCTGCGCGACGATCGCCTGGCCGTCCCGGCTCAGCGCGAAGTCGAGGAACTCGGAGAGCCGGCGCGGCAGCGGCGAGCCGGGCCGCTTGTTGACGGCCACGTAGACCGGATGCGCGGCATCGCCGGCGACGCGCACCAGCAGCGGCGTCTTCATCATGTCGCCGGCGAACTGGTGCGCGTACGGCGCGGTCTCCGCAGGCTGGAACGCGCGACCCAGCACCGCGAAATCAGCGGTCTCGAACATCAGGCTGCCGATGGCCGTGGCGTCGGACGCGAACGACCACGGCGCGCCCCGGGCGACGCCGGGCTGGCGCGCATGGAACGCGGCGAACCACTGGTCCAGCAAGGGCTTCATCGCTGGATCGCCGACGCCGGTGAGCGCGCCGGTGGCGGGCATGTGCATCGCGTAGGCCGGCAGGTTCGCGTCGACGACGCCGTCGGCGAAGGCGGGCAGCGCCGAGCCCACGGCCACGGCAAGGCCCAGGCGCCGCAGCGCCTCGCGCCAACGGGCTGTGCTCATGGCGCCGCCGCGAACAGCACGCGGGCGTCGAGGCCCTCGTGACGCAGCTCGTCGCGGATGCGCTCGGCGTCCGCGACCAGCGGCGCCTTGTCGTCGCCGGCCTTGTACGGGAAGCCGATCGCGACGACGCCGATCACCTTGCCCTGGGCGTCGATCAGCGGCAGCGACACGTTGAAGCGATCGCCGGACCTGGCGACCACCGTCTCGGTGCGGGCCTCGTGCATGATGCGCAGGTCGTCCTCGTCGGCCTTCTTGCCCAGGTGCCCCATGGTGGAGCCGATGACGAGGTTCTCGCTGTCGGCCGCGCCCGGCGGCGTCACGTGAAGCACCACGTGCGCGGCCTCGGGATGGCGCGCCAGCGTGGCCTCGGCCAGGCGTTGCGCCGCGGGCCACGACTGCGCGAAGGCCGTGGCGCCGGACAGGGCCGCCAGCGCGGCGGCGATCTTGAGGAAGCGGGCCACGGCGTCTCGTCGCTTACTTGGCGGGCTCGAACAGCGCGTTCATCGACGGGATCTTCTTCTGCAGCTCGTCGCGCAGTTCCGTCGCGGCCTTGAAGAAGTCCATGTCGGTCTTGCCGCTGCCCTCGGGGTTGCGGTAGGCCAGAACCAGCAGGCCGATCGTCTCGCCGCTGGCGTCGTGCATGGGCATCATCGGCACGAACTTCCGGATCGGGTCGTGCGTGCGGTGCCAGCGCGAATCGAGGATGGTCACGCCCGTCTCGATCACCATCACGTCGTCCGGATCGTCCGGGTTGCCGATGCGGTCTGGGTACGAGCCGGCGAACATCGTGTAGACCTTGGACAGGCCCGGCGGCACGCCGTGGAACGTGACGCTGATGAGCTCGGGATGGTGCGCCATGATCTCGTCGGACAGCATCTGCGCGTAGATCTTGTAGTGCGGGGGCGTCCAGTTCTTCGGCTCGGCCGCGGAGGCCGTGCCGGCGGCCAGCGTCAGGGCCGCGCCGAGTGCGGCGGCGAGGGCGAGGGTCTTGAAGGTCTTCATGATTTTCCTGGTGTGAAAGAGAAGGCGCCGGCGGCCGGCGCCGCAGGGTCAGGGGGCCGGCGTCACGTCGTACTGCAGCAGCGCGCCGCCCTTCGCATCGCCCGGCGAGACGGCGACGAACAGGCGATGGATCTCGGGCACGAGGATGGCCGTCTTCGCGCCGTGGGCGGACGCGACGGGCGGCAGTGCCTCGTAGTGGTCGGGGTCGTGCTGGGCGAACACCGCGAGGTGGTCGTCGCCGGCCAGGTAGAGGCGGTGGTTGGCGGCGTCCCACACCGCCTCGTTGGTGCGCACCGGCGCGTCGAAGGTGGCCACCGTCGAACCGGTGTCCGAGTTCAGCACCACGAGGCGGAACGGCTTGCGCGTGACGATGAACAGCCGATGGCCCGGCTCGTCGAACGCCATCGCGCCGTTCTGCTCGCCTTCCTTGATCGGCCAGGTGGCGAGCACGGCGCGCGTGTGCTTGTCGACCACCGCCACCTCGCTCTTGCCGGCCACGTTGATGAACAGGCGGCTGCCTTGCTGCTCGGCGGCCATCGCCTCGGTGAAGTCGGTGTCGAAGCCGACGTCGCCCAGGCGCTGGCCCGTGAGCGGGTCGACCTCCGACACGATCACGTTGGGCATCTTCGGGCTGGCGTTCTTGCCGCCGGTGACGATCCACACGTGGCCGGTGGACGGATCGAAGCGGGTCGAGTCCGCGCCGGGCGTCAGCGCGAGCTTGCCGGTGACCTTGTAGGTGGTCGCGTCGAGCGTCTTCGACAGGCCGTCGCCGCTGTCGGTGACGACGAGCCGGTTGGCCTTCGGGAGATAGACGATCGCGTGCGGCGCGTCGAAGCCCTTGACGCTGCGCAGGTGCTTGCCGTTGCGCAGGTCGAAGACCTCGAGCGAGCCGCCGTCCTCGCCGGCGAGGAACAGGCGATGGCCGGGCACGTCGACGCCGAAGTGATCGAAGTCGCCGGTGTACGCCGGCAGCTCGGTGCGGCCCACGAGGCGCAGCGGCGCGGCGTCCGCCACCGGCGCGGCCGAGGCGCCGGCGACGAGCAGCGCGGCCAGCAGCGGAAGGAGTGTCTTGGTTTGCATGGGTGGCGACTCTAGGCAGCACGCATAAAGCAAACCTGACGGCCTTCTGAAAAAAGATTCAGGTGTGGCGAGGCCCGATCCGCGGGTGAGCCGCACTTGCAACGCGCGTCGAAGTTCTCCATAGTTCCCTCGACTAGACAGCTCACGACATCGCCTCACGCAACGCGCGCAAAGGCCTGGCGATCGAGCCGCATCGGAGACATTGCACATGAAGATCTTGATCGTCGAAGACCAGGTCCGCCTCGGTCAGTTCCTCAAGCAGGGCCTCACCGAGTGCCGCTACACCGTCACCTGGGTGCAGACCTGCAAGGAGGCCAACGACGCGCTGGCCGACGCGCCGCAGGACGTGATCATCCTCGATCTGGGCCTGCCCGACGGCGACGGCCTCGACCTGCTGCGCGAATGGCGCAGCAGCGGCTTCACCGAGCCGGTGCTGATCCTCAGCGCGCGCGACACGGTGGCCGATCGCGTCAAGGGCCTCGACGTCGGCGCCGACGACTACCTGCAGAAGCCGTTCAGCCTCGACGAGCTGCTCGCGCGCATCCGTTCGCTGGTGCGCCGCCAGTCCACCGTCAAGCAGACCACGCTCGAGCACAACGGCGTGAAGCTCGACCTGCTCGGCCACACGGTGCGCCTCAACGGCCAGCCGATCGACCTCACCAGCCGCGAGTACGCGCTGCTCGAGATCTTCATGCAGAACCACGGCCGCATCCTGCCGCGCACGCTGATCGCCGAGAAGATCTGGGCGTCCAACTACGACGTCGACACCAACCTGCTCGACGTCTACATGAGCCGGCTGCGTTCCAAGCTCGAGACCACGCCGGGCAAGCAGCTGTTCAAGACCGTTCGCGGAGTCGGCTACCAGCTCGTATGAAGTCGATCGGAACGCGCATCGCGCTCTGGTACGCGTGCGCCGCCACCACCACGCTCGCATGCATGTCGGTGGTGGGCTACCACTTCCTCGAGAACCACCTGGTCCACGGGCTCGACCTGTTCAACGAGGCCGAGTTCCAGCAGATCGAGGCGCACCTGGGGCCCGACTACCGCACCCTCAGCGTGCCGTTCATCGAGATGCGCGTGCGCGACATCGCCGACTTCTCGTACACCCTGTTCTACATCGAGATCGACGTGCCGAAGAAGGGCGCGGTGTTCCGGTCCACCAACCTGAACGGGCAGACCATTCCCGACGTGCGCGGCGAGAAGCGCTTCATCACCACCATTCCCGACGTCGGCGAGGTGCGCGCCACCGAGTTCCAGAAAATCCCGTTCGAGGTGACGATCGCCACGCCGATGCGGCCCGTGCGCGACCTGATGTCCAGCTACGTCGAGGTCTCGGCCATGCTGCTGGGCGGCATGCTGGTGATCAGCCTGGGCATCGGCTTCGGCCTCAGCCGCCTGCTGCTGTGGCCCATCCGCCTGATCCGCGATACGGCCAACCGCATCCGCTCCGACAACCTGAGCGAACGCATCCCGGTGGCCGACGTGAGCGACGAGATCTCCGACGTGGCGCGGCTGCTCAACCAGATGTTCGACCGGCTCGAGTCCTCGTTCGCGCAGATCCGCCAGTTCACGGCCGACGCGTCGCACGAGCTCAAGACGCCGCTGTCGCTGATCCGCCTGCACTCCGAGAAGATGCTGTCCGACCCCGAGCTGGCGAACCACCATCGCGACGCGGTGCAGGTGCAGCTGGAGGAGGTCGAGCGCCTGACGCGCATCATCGAGGAGCTGCTGTTCCTCTCGCGCGCCGACGCGCGCGTGATGCAGCTGAAGCGCACGCGCCAGTCGCCGGCCGTGCTGCTGCAGAGCGTATCGCAGGACGCCGCCGTGCTGGTGGAGCACCACGGCATGCGCTTCGAGCTCGAGGAACAGGGCGACGGCCAGGTCGCCTACGAGCTGAAGTGGATGCGCCAGGTGCTGCTGAACGTGCTCACCAACGCGATCCACGTCTCGCCCGCAGGCGGCCGCATCCGGCTCGTGTCATCGCTGGACGCGGGCACGTGGCGGCTCGAGGTGCTGGACGAGGGCCCCGGGCTGCCGGCCAGCCAGCGCGAACGCGTCTTCGACCGCTTCGTCCGCGTGGGCGCGCCCGGCGCCGACTACCAGGGCAGCGGCCTGGGCCTGGCCATCTGCCGCAGCATCGTCGAGCTGCACGGCGGCCGCATCTCGGCCGCCGCCGGCCCGGGCGACGCCGGCCTGCGCGTGATCATCGAGATCCCGGCCGACGGCGCCTGAATCGTCAGAACTTCGCGTCGAACGTCGCGTAGACCAGCCGGCCCAGCGGCGAGTACGTCGCGACGTCGGCGTTGTTGTCGGTGAAGGCCTGCGGCGACGACGGGGGCATGCGGTTGGCGATGTTGTTGACGCCCAGCGCCACGTCCCAGCCCTTGAGCCCGAGCCTGGCCAGCCCGTCGCCCTTGTAGCCGACGCGCGCGTCCCAGCTCATGTAGCTGCTCACCCGCCTGGCCTTGAGCGTGGTGCTGGTCTCGTAGACGATGCCGCCCGCGCCGATGTCGCGCACCGCGGACACGTAGGTGTTGCCCAGCGTCGCGCTCCAGTGATCGGCCTGCCAGTCCAGCGTCGAATAGAAGCGGTACTTGGGCATGGTGCCCTGCACGCCGGTGCCGCCGTTGGTGGCGTAGCCCGCGTACTCGTAGAACTTCTGGTACGGCAGCGCCTGGAACTTGTACGACTGGAAGATGGTGCCGATCGTGCTCAGCGTGAAGCTGCCGGCGTCGCCGGCCTCCCATTCGTACTCGGCGCTCGCGTTCCAGGCCCGCACCTTCAGGCCGCCCAGGTTCATGAAGCGGTCGATGGCGTAGACGTTGAGCGAGTTGTTCGGATCGGCGCGCAGGTAGGCGCTCAGGTCGCCGGGATTGGCGAACTGCACCGCGCCCGGCTGCCCCGGGAACGCGTTCTTCGCCAGGTTGCCGGCGAACGGCGAGGCGGAGCCCGCCTGGTCGACGCTCTGGAGGATGTTGGTGAAGCCGATGCCGCCCGGGAAGCCCTTCTGGTCGACCGACGAGAACTCGATGGAGGTCGACAGGCCCGGCACCGCGGCCGGTTGCCACGCGAGGTTGAGGGAGCGCGTCGAGGCGCGCGACGGCTTGAGGTTCGGGTTGTTGCCGTCCTCGCCCTGCAGGCCCGGATTGGCCAGGCCGAACACGGTCTGGATCACGCTGCTGCCCACGATGCGCGTGTCGGTGGGTCCGTATTCGGCGTACAGCGTGGGCGCGGTGAACGAGCGCGAGACGCTGCCGCGAACGGTCAGCTCGGGGCTGGCCGGCTGCCAGCGGAAGCCCACCTTGGGCACGAAGGCGTTGCCGGCGTCGCTGTACTTCTCCTCGCGCGCCGCGCCGATCAGGTCGAACGCGTGCGCGCCCCAGACCGGCGCCTTGTCGCTTGCGAGCGGGGCACGCAGCTCGACGTAGGCGGCCTTGACCGTGCGGCTCTTCGTGAACGGATCGGCGGAGGTGCCGCCCAGCCATTCCTGCGCGTTCGGGCCGGTGTTGTGGCCGTCCGGGTCGGTGTGCGCGTCCAGCGTCTCCTTGCGCGCCGACAGGCCCGCGGCGAAGCCGAGCTTGCCCGCCGGGAGCGGCAGGAGCGATCCCGACAGCGACGCGTCGACCGAGTCGAGCTGGCTGGTGGCGGTGATCACCTCGGTGCCGTACAGGTTCGCGAGCGACGCCGGACTCACGCCCGAGCCGCGCGCGAACGGATCGAGCGCGGGCTGGACCACGAACGGATTCGACGTGGAGTAGCCGCCATAGACGCGGCTGTAGGCGCCCCCGGCGACCGCATTGCCGTTGGCGTCGTAGCCGCCGGCGATCGCCAGCGCCAGGTTCGGCTTGAAGATCACGCCCGACTGCTGCTGCTCCAGCATGTTGCGGCTGTGCACCAGCGCCGTCTCCCAGTTCCAGCCGCCGTCGATCGCGCCCTTGAGGCCCGCGGTCACGCGCAGCGCCTTCTGGTCGTTGTGGAACTGCTTGGGATCGTTCCAGGCCGAGAAGTTCACGCCCGCGAAGTTCGCGGCCAGCGGGTTGGACGGCGCGCCGTCGGGCACCGTCACCGTGGTCGTGATGGGCAGGAACTGCGTGAAGCTCTTGTTGTCGGAGATCTGCATATCGCCGAACGCGACGAGCTGCTTGCCGATCAGTTCCTTGGACAGGTTCAGGCTGAGCGCCGACTGGTCCTGGCGCAGCAGCAGCGTCTGGAACTGGGAGTAGTCGAACAGGTTGGCGTTGGCGGCGTTCGAGGACGCCTGGTAGGTGCCGTTGGCGATCAGCTGGGCCAGCGTGGTGGCCGTGGCGTTCGCGCCGGTGGGCGTGTTCTGCGACGGCGAGTTCAGTCCGGGCGACAGCACCGCGGGCGACGCGCCGCCGATGGTGCCGGGCACCACCGAGCTGCGGCCGATGATGCCGCGCGAGAAGGCGCGATCGCGCTGGTAGAGCGGATCGGTGTGGAGGAAGCTGCCCGACACGGTGACGCTCAGGCCGTCGTTGAACGTGCCGCCGGTGAAGTAGGAGGAGCGCTCGTTGTAATTGTCGGCGTGGCCGATGCGGGTGCCGAAGTCGAAGCCCTTGTAGTTGGACTTGAGGATGATGTTGACGACGCCGCCGATGGCGTCCGAACCGTAGATCGCCGACGAGCCGTCGGAGATGATCTCGATGCGCTCGATCGCCGAGGCCGGGATCTGGCTCGCGTTGACGAAGGCCTTGCCGCCGATGCCCGCGATGGCGCTGATGGCGACGCGGCGGCCGTTGACCAGCAGCAGCGTGTCGAGGTTCTTCAGCTGCACCTGCGCGCCGCCGGCCGTGTTCTGGTTGGTGTTGTTGGCGTTGGACGCGCCGGTGTTGCCGCGCCCCTGGAACTCGGGCATCGCCTTGCGCAGCAGCTCCAGCACGTTGGGGCTGACGCCGGATGTGGCGATCTTCTCCGCGCTGATCTCCATCACCGAGACGGCGACGGCGTCGCGCGTGGTGGGCACGTTGGAGCCCGTGACGATGACCTGCTGGGGAGCGTCCGGGGCGTCGGCCGGCGCGGCCGGCGCCGTCGCCGGGGCCTCGTCGGCGGCGAATGCCGGAGCGGCGTCCAGGCCCAGCCCGAGGCCGGACGCAATCAAGGTGGCCAACAGGGTGCGTTGCGCGGGGTTCTTCACGGTGTCTCCTGATGAGCCCGGCTCGTCATTGGAATCCGGGCTTCGATTTCGGTGGTGTCAGCGGACTCGCGTCTTCGAATTCGGGCGAGTTGCCACATGTTGAGAAGAGACGATGAAGAGAGACTGAAACGAAGGTTAAAACGCGTTCATGCTCGGCCTTTCGCCGCGCGCTCACATCGAGGTCCGCAACGCATAGAGGTACCAGAGGTGGCCGAGGTCGGCCGCGCCGTGCACGCCCGTGACCGTGGACAGCGTCTGCAGCGCGTCGGCATTGCGCCCGGCCTGCAGGTAGGCGATGCCCAGCCGCATGGCGGCGTCCTGCGGCTTGTCGATGCCGCCCTTGCGCAGGCCGGCCTGGATCAGCGGCAACCCCCGCGCGTACTCGCCGTAGGTCACGTACACGTAGCCGAGCTGGACGAGCGCCTCGCCGCCGGTCGCCGCGCCCGCGTCGCGCGCCGCCTGCGGGCCGTCGATGGCGCGATGCAGTTCAGCCGCCTGGCGCACCGCCTCGTCGCGCAGGCCGCGCTGGCGCGCCGCATCGGCGCCGGAGCCGAGCACGCCGCGGGCGAAGCCCTGGTCCAGCGCCGCGCTCGCCTCCGCGGGAAAGCCCGAACGCAGCGCCAGCGTCGCGAGCGAGAGGTAGTCGTCCGGGCCCTGCAGGGATCCGGTCTCGCGCCGCAGCCGCAGCACGTCGAGTCCCAGGCGGTCGCCGAAATCCTGGCGGCGCTGCGTGCGCGCGATCAGCTGCGACCAGTAGCGCGGCTTCGGATAGTGCGTGACCAGCTTCTCCAGCGCCCAGATCTGCCCGGTGACGTCGTCCAGCCGCGCGTAGCACTCGGCCAGCATCCGCAGCGTCTCCTCCGTCGGCGGCTGCGCGCCCTTCTCGGCGAGCGTGGTCTCCACCTGCAGGAAGCGCGCGGCGTTCTCGAAGTCGCTGACGCGGTAGTACGCGCGGCCGGACAGGGCGGCGGCCGCCAGCGCCGGGTTCGCGTCGTCGAACCCGTGGGCCGCCGGCACGCCCGCGAGCGCGAGGCCGGCGGCGACGACGACGAGCCTGAAGGGACGCGCGAGGGTCATGACGCCGATCGAGCTGGAGGAGGAACATCCCGGTGCGCGCATTGTGCGGTCACCGGGAGCCGGGCACTTCAAGCCTGGTCGACCAGCGCCACCGGGCGCCACTTGGCGAGGCGGTTCTCGACCAGCGTCATCAGGTACTCGGCGGCCAGCGCCACCACCATGACGATGACGATGGCGGCGTACATGCCCGCGGCGTCGAACGAGCCCTTGGCGACGTTGATCAGCAACCCGATGCCGTAGCGCGCGCCGACGAACTCGCCGACGATGGCGCCGATGATCGCGAAGCCGAAGCTCACGTGCAGCGACGCGAAGATCCAGCTCATCGCCGACGGGATCACCACCGAGCGGGTCAGCTGCCAGTCCTTGGCGCCCAGGATCTGCGCGTTGGCGATCAGGTTGCGGTCGGCCTCGCGCACGCCCTGGAAGGCGTTGGCGAACACGACGAAGAACACCATCACGAACGACAGCGCCACCTTGGAGGTGAGGCCCAGCCCGAAGATCATGATGAAGATCGGCGCGAGCACCACGCGCGGGATCGAGTTGATCACCTTGATGTAGACCGAGAACACGTCGGCCAGCATGCGGTTGCGGCCCATCGCGATGCCCGCGACGATGCCCGCGACGGCGCCGGTGATGAAGCCCAGCACCGACTCCTCCATCGTGACCCACAGGTGGTACCAGAGCGGCCCTTCCGAGGTACCCTCGACGGACCACGTGTACAGCCGGGCCACGATGTCGGTGGGCTTGGAGAAGAAGAACTCGTCGATCAGCCTGGTGCGCGCGAGCAGCTCCCAGCCGCCCAGGAAGACGACCAGGATCAGGTAGCGCCAGAAGTAGACGAGGCGCTTGCGGCGCAGGGCGGCGGCGGCCGCGGCCGCCTCGATCTCCGCCGCGGACGTGCCGCGGACGAGGGCGACCGGGGTCTTCAGGGCGGTGCCGTTCATGCTGCCTTCTCCGTGGCCAGGGCCTCGGCGCGCGACGCGCCGCGCGTCACCTCGTCGCGCAGGTCGTTCCAGATCGTGCGCGAGATGTCGATGAAGTGCTGTTCGTAGCGGATCTCGCTGGCCACGCGCGGCCGCGGGATGTCGATCCGGTAGACCGACTTGACGGTCGCGGGGCCGGCGGTGAGCACGTAGACCTTGTCGGCCAGCGCGATCGCCTCCTCGAGGTCGTGGGTGACGAACACGACCGAGGCCTTCGACTGCGACCACAGCGACAGCAGCTCGTCGTGCATCACCACGCGGGTCTGCACGTCGAGCGCCGAGAACGGCTCGTCCATCAGCAGGATCTGCGGCTCGTTGATGAAGGTCTGCGCCAGCGCCACGCGCTTGCGCATGCCGCCCGACAGCTGGTGCGGGTACTTGGTCTCGTGCGCGGACAGGTGCACCCGCGCGAGCCACTTGCGGCCCAGCTCGATCGCCTTGCCGCGCTCCATGCCGCGGAACAGCGGCCCCGCGATGACGTTGTCGATCACGTTGCGCCATGGGAACAGCGCGTCGGTCTGGAACGCGAAGCCGATGCGCGGGTCGATGCCGTCGACCGGCCCGCCCATCACGCGCACCTCGCCCGACGACGGCCTGGCCAGCCCCGTGACGAGGTTGAGCGTCGTCGACTTGCCGCAGCCGGTGGGTCCGACCACGGCGACGAACTCGCCGCGCTCGACGGTCATCGTGAAATCGCGGATCGCCGTCATCGACTTGCCGTCGGGCGTCAGGAAGCGGCGGCTGACGTTGATCAGCTCGATGGCGGGCGCCTGGCCCGCGACCGGGGAAGTCGGTTGCGGCGCCATGATCACTTCACCTTGGACACGAATTCCGTCGTGTAGGTCCTGGACAGGTCGATGTTCTTGCCCTTGAGGTTCGGCGAGGCGCCGGCCAGCACCTGCAGCACGGTCTCGGGGCCGCCCTTGGGCATCACGCCGTCCACCGTGAACATGCCCTTGCCGCTGTCGAGGGCCTTGATGTAGCCGGCCTCGTCGCCGACGAAGAAGTCCTTGGGCATCTTCGCGGCGATCTCGGCGCCGGTGTGCGTGTTGATGTAGCGCAGCGTCTTGACGAAGGCGTTGGCCAGCTTCTGCACGATGGGCTTGTGGGTCTCGACCCACGACGTGGTCATGTACAGCGACGCCGCCGGGTAGGTGCCGCCGAGCGCGGCGCTCGTGGTCGCGCGCGTGCGCAGGTCCACCAGCACGCGGGCCTGGTTGGTCTTGACGAGGCGCGTGATCGTCGGCTCGGTGGTCATGCCGCCCTGGATCTTGTCCTGCTGCATGGCGATGATGAACGTCGAGCCGGCGCCCACCGGCGACGACGTGAACTGGCCCACGGGAACGCCGGCCTTGACCATCAGGAACTGCGTGAGGAAGTTCGTGGACGAGCCCAGGCCGGTGACGCCCAGCGTCTTGCCCTTGAGGTCGGCCATGCCCTTGACGGCGGGATACTTGCTGGAGACCAGCTCGACCTCGCCCGGCGCATCCGCCATCTGGACGATCGACTCGATGTACTTGCCCTTGGTCTGCAGGTCGACGCAATGGTCGTAGAAGCCGACCACGCCCTCGACCGCGCCGGCGATCATCTCGTTCTCGGCGTCGACGCCGGCGCCCTCGTTGAGCAGCTCGACCTCGAGGCCCTCGTCCTTGAAGTAGCCCAGGCGCTCGGCCAGCTTGGCCGGCAGGTAGATGATCTTCTCGTAGCCCCCCACCATCAGCGTGATCTTGTCCGCCGCCTGCGCCGCGGGCGCGCAGCCCAGCGTCGCGGCCAGCGAGAGGCCCAGCAGCAGTTTGTCTCGGGTTGTCATGGTTCGTCGTCCTGTCGTGATTGAGTCTTGGCGGTGATACGGGGCGGATGTTGGGCCGCTCGCCTAACGCCAGGGTGAACGGACCCTGAAAGCCTGTTAATGAAGGGCGCGGCCGGCGCCGGCTAACTCTCGCCTAAACCACTCGCGCTAGAGTGCGTGCAACGAGGCTTGGAGCGATCGATGCGCGTGCTGCTGGTGGAGGACGATCAGATGCTGGGCAGGGCGGTGCTGCAGGCGCTGCATGACGCCTCGTACGCGGTCGACTGGGTCGTCGACGGCGCCACGGCGTCGGCGGCGCTCGACGCGCCGGACTACGAACTGGTGCTGCTCGACCTCGGCCTGCCGCAACGCGACGGCATCGAGGTGCTGCGCCGGCTGCGCGCCCGGGGCGACGCGACGCCGGTGCTGATCATCACGGCGCGCGACTCGGTCGACCAGCGCATCGAGGGCCTGGACGTCGGCGCCGACGACTACCTCGGCAAGCCCTTCGCGGTGGGCGAGCTCCTCGCGCGCATGCGAGCGCTGGCCCGCCGCAGCAAGGGCGCAAGCAGCTCCACGCTCACCAACGGCGTGCTCACGCTGGAGCTCGCCACGAAGCTGGCCGTCGCCGGCTCAGCGCCGCAAAGCCTCTCGCACCGGGAGTTCGCGCTGCTGCAGGCGCTGATGCTGTGCCCGGGCGCGGTGCTGTCGCGCGCACAGCTCGAGCAGTCCATCTACGGCTGGGGCGAGGAGGTGGAGAGCAACGCCGTCGACGTCATCATCCATGGCCTGCGGCGCAAGCTGGGCGCCGACAGCATCCGCAACGTGCGCGGCCTGGGCTGGCGCGTCGACCGCGAGGCCGGGCCGGCGCAATGAACCGCTCGCTGCGCAAGCGCCTGTCGCTGTGGTTGTCGGTGGCCATCGTGGTGATGGGCGCGGCCACCGCGTTCATCACCTTCCGGCTGAACTTCGAGGACGCCAACGAGCTGCAGGACACCCAGCTGCAGCAGGTGGCCGCCGCGCTCGCCACGCAGGCCACGACGGCGCCCGCGGCCATGTTCCGGCCGAAGGATCCCGAGGACGCGGAGACGCACTTCGTCATCCGGGCGCTGGGCAGCCGCGACGTGGACCCCGATCAATGGCTGGACGTGTTCCTGCCGGCCACCCTGCACGAGGGCCTGCAGTCGCTCCAGCCAGCGCAAGTGCAATGGCGCGTGATGGTGGCGCGCAACGCCGGCGGCCAATGGTTCGGCGTGGCGCAGCGCCAGCGCGTGCGCGACGAGGCGGCGCGCGACAGCGCGGTGACGGCGCTGGTGCCGACGCTGGTGCTGGTGCCCCTGCTGCTGCTGATCGTGCACCTGCTGCTGAGGCAGGGCTTCGCGCCGCTGGCCGCGTTGACGCGCGAACTCGACGCGGGCGACGGCCACCGGCTGCGCCCGCTGCCGACCGCCGGCGTGCCCACCGAGGCCCTGCCGCTGGTGCTGGCCCTCAACGGCCTGCTCGCGCGGCTGGGCGGCGTGCTGGAGCAGCAGCGCCGCATGGTCGCCGACGCCGCGCACGAGTTGCGCACGCCGGTCGCAGCGGCGCGCGTGCAGGCCGACAACCTGGCCCACGTCGAGCTGCCCTCCGATGCCCGCGAGCGGCTCGGGTCGCTGCAGCGCGGGCTGGACCGCATCTCCGGACTCGTCGAGCAGTTGCTGAAGTACGCGCGCGTGCAGGGCGCCGAGCCGGTCGACGAGCCGATCGCGCTGGAGGCGGTGATCCGCTCGGCGATCGAGGAGACGCTGGCGCTCGCGGAGTCGCGCCGGATCGACCTCGGCTGCATCCGCCTCGACCGCGCCCAGGTGCGCGGCGACCGCCATCACGCCCACGCCCTGATCCGCAACGCGATCGACAACGCGGTGCGCTACACGCCCGACGGCGGCTGGGTGGACGTGAGCCTGGTCGTCGAGGACGGCGTCGCGATCGTGGCGGTGGAGGATACCGGCCCGGGCATCCCCGAAGACGTTCGCGAACGCGTGTTCGAGCCGTTCTTCCGCATCCTGGGCAGCCAGCAGAGCGGCAACGGGCTGGGGCTGGCGATCGTGCGCAGCGCGGCCTCGGCGCTGGGCGGCGAGGTGGAACTGGCCGGGCGGCTGGACGGCGCCCCCGGCCTTCGATTCGTCTATCGCCAGATGCTGGCGTGAAGGCGCGCGGCCGGCCGGCCGCGCGCCCCGACGCGCATCAGAACTTGTAGCGCGCGCCGACGGCCACTTCGGTCTCGTTGTTGTACGCCTGGCCGGCACCGAAATGATTGCCGTTGCCCTGCGCGTCGCCGATCACCCAGCCGCCGTCGACCTTGAAGTGGTCGGCCGCGAGATAGACGTCGAGCTGGCGATCGACGTGGTACATGTACGAACCGAAGATCGCCTTCTTCGAGCCGTTGGCGGCGGTCGTCGTCACGCCGGCCGTGTTCCCGAACGGATTGATGATGTTGCCGCCACCGTTGAAGCCGGCGTTCTTGCCCTTCATCTCATTGAAGCCCAGCGCGAACTCGTTCTCCGGCGTCGGCAGCAGGCTCATCGATACCGTCCACGAGTTGTCGGTGCGATTGCCGGCACTGTTGGCGGCGCCTTGTTCCGCCGTGTAGTGCGCGTAGCCGCCGTTGACGCGGAACATGCCGATGCGGTAGTTGCCGCCGATGAGCTCCGACTGGTGGATCAGGTCGTTGACGTTCGCGCGGTCGTACGACACGTTGGCGCTCAGCAGGCCCGGGCCCACTTCCAACGCGTTGAGCGCGATGGACGCCTCCTGGGTCTGGCCCTTCTTGAAGTCACCCGGCGTCGAGCCGCCGTTGCCGACGTCGCCGCTGCCGCCGCCGCCCTGAGAGCCGAACGCGAAGCCCAGGCCGGCGACGATGTGCGCGCCGAACTTCTTCTTCCACTCGATGGCGCTGTTCAGGCGGGTGCCGTTGGCGCCGCCCGAATAGAAGATGAACTGCTTGAAGTTGTTGACGTTGGAGTAGCCGCCTTCCTTCAGAGACACGTCGGCACCGCCGTACGGGTCGCCCCAGTTGGCCGTGAAGTCGCGCGTCAGCGTGTTCTGGCGGCCGATCGTCACCTTGCCCAGGTCGTCGCTGTAGAAGCCCATCCATGCGTCGCGGTTGAAGAACACATCGGAGGTGTCCATGTCCCCGGTGGGCAGCTCGAATTCGGTTTCGAGCTTGGAGATCACCTTCAAGCCAGGCAGGCCGATCTGGTCGCCGATGGCCAGCGCATGGTCGGCGTCGAAGCCCAGGCGGTTGCCGCTGAACCAGGCGACCTGCATTCCGGTTGCGGATCCGCCGCCGGCGGTCTGGTGGTTGGCATGGCTGCCCGTGGCCTCGATCAGGCCGTACATGTGCAGGCTGGTGTTGCCGTTGTCGTACAGCGAGACGCCGGCGGGCGTGTCGATGATCTTGGCGCCGTTCTGGTCGGTCTGGAGCGCCTTGGCGACGACCGGGGCCTTGGCCGGTGCGGCGGCCTGCTGGGTGGACATCGCGTTCAGGCGCGCCTCCAGCGCGTCCAGGCGGGCCTTCTGCGCGGCCTCGGCCGCCTTCTGCGCGGCGATCTCGGCCTTGAGGTCGTCGACCTCGTTCGCGAACACGGGGTGGCACAGCGCGAGCACGGCCAGCGCGCTGGCGCGCATTGCAAACTTCTTCATCTCATGTCTCCAGTGGTTGTCGCCCCGCGGTGGGGGCTCGGGTGTGGTGAATTCACTTCGGGGCGACGAAGCCCGCGGCCTTGTAGACGGCGTCGATCGTGGGCTGTCCCACGCGCGCGGCCATCTCCTGGTGCACGGGCATCAGCGCCTTCTTCCACTCGTTGATCTCCGCCGCGGTGGGCGTGTAGATCGTGGTCTTGCCGCTCGCGCGGATCTTGTCCAGCGCCATCGCGTTCTCGCTGACGGCCAGCGCGTCGGCATAGGTCGTCGCGTCCTTGACGCAGCCGACGAGGATCGTGCGGATGTCCTCGGGCAGGCCGTCCCAGAACTTCTTGTTGACGATGACGGCGTACGCCAGGTGGCCGTGGTACGACAGCGTCATGTTCTTCTGCACCTCGTAGATCTTCTGGGTGTAGAAGTTCGACGGGACGCCCTCGGTACCGTCGACGACGCCCGACTGCAGCGCCTGGTACAGCTCGCTGAAGGCCATCACCTGCGGGATGGCGCCGAGCGCGCGCATCTGGGCGTCCAGCACCTTCGACGACTGGATGCGCATCTTCAGGCCCTTGAAGTCGGCCACGTCGTGCAGCGGCCGGTTGGCGCTCATGATGTGGAAGCCGTTGTCCCAGTACGCGAGGCCCTTGATGCCCTTGGGCTCGAGCTTGCGGAACAGGTCGGCGCCGACGGGGCCGTCGGTGACCGCGCGGAACGCGGCCTGGTCCTTGAAGATGAAGGGCAGGTCGAAGACCTCGAATTCCTTGACGCCCAGCGGGCCGAACTTGGCGAGCGACGGCGCGAGCATCTGCACCGAGCCGAGCTGCAGCGCCTCCATCTCCTCCTTGTCCTTGTAGAGCTGGCTGTTCGGGTACAGCTCCACCTTCACGCGCCCCTTGGTACGCTCCTCGGCGAGCTCCTTGAAGCGCTGCGCGCCGTTGCCCTTGGGCGTGTCGGGCGCCACGACGTGGCTGAACTTGATGACGATGGGGGCGGACTGCGCGAACGCGGCGGGCGCGGCGCACGAGGCCAGTGCAGCGGCTGCCGCGAGCAACGCCGCGCGGCGCGAAAAGGCGAATTTCATGGTTTCTGTCTCCGTTGATGCAGGTCCGGACGTCATGGCGTCCACCCGTCAGTCCGCGAGGCTACGAGCGCGTACCCTTCCATTAGCTTTCAGCAGAATTAGCTGAGGGAAATCACGTAGTCGCCCATACAACGACGTGCACGAGACGCGTGCCATCGGCGCGTGTCCTCCGTAGTATTCGAAGCGGAGACAAGCTCGAACAACGACTGGCGGAACGCCATGAGAAACATCGGAACGATCCTGCGATCGGCCGTCGCCCGCGCGCTGGCCGCGGCTGCCTGCGCGCTCGCCTGCGCGGCGCCCGCGTGCGCCGCCACGATCCAGCTGATGGTGGGCGGCATCGAGAAGCAGATCTACCTGCCCGCCGCGCTCGCCGACCGCCTGGGCTACTTCAAGGAGCAGGGCCTCGACGTGCAGGTGCTCAGCGACACGTCCGGCGGCCACGCCGAGGACGGCCTGCTCACCGGCAGCGTGCAGGGCGTCGTGGGCTTCTACGACCACACGATCGACCTGCAGGCCAAGGGCAAGTTCGTGCAGGCGGTCGTGCAGTTCAGCCAGGCGCCCGGCGAGGCGGTGGTCGTCTCCACGCGCCTGGGCGACGCGATCCGTTCCCCGGCCGACTTCCGCGGCCACGCGCTCGGCGTCACGGGCCTGGGCTCGTCGACGCACCTGCTGATGCAGTACCTCGCGGGCTCGCACGGCGTGAGCAAGGGCGAGATCAGCGTGGCCGGCGTCGGCTCGGGCGAGGCGTTCGCCGAGGCGCTGCGCACGGGACGCATCGACGTGGGCATGACCACCGAGCCGACGCTGTCGCGGCTGCTCAAGTCGGGCGACGCCCGCCTGCTCGTCGACCTGCGCACGCCCGGCACGGCCGCCGGCGAGCTGGGCGGCCTCTACCCGGCCGCCTGCCTGTACATGTCCACGCCCTGGATCAGCACGCATCGCGACGAGGTGCAGCGCCTGGTCAACGCGCTCGTCAAGTCGCTGCGCTACATCGCCACGCACAGCGCGCAGGACATCGCGGCGCAGCTTCCGTCCAGCTACATGGCCGGCGACCGCGCGCTCTACGTGAGCACGCTGCAACAGAGCAAGGCCATGTTCACCCCCGACGGCGTGATGCCGGCCGGCGGCCCGGCCAACGTGCTGCGGGTGATGCGGCTGGCCGAGCGCGCCGTGGTGGGCAAGCCGATCGACCTCTCGCGCACCTTCACCACCGAGTTCGCCCTCGCCGCTCGCTGAGGCCACGCCGTGCGCATCCTCCTGGTCGAAGACAACAAGGTGCTGGCCGACTGGCTCTCGCGCACGCTTCGCAAGCAGCAGTACGCGGTGGACTGCGTGGAGGACGGCGAGGCGGCCGACTTCATGCTGCGCACCGAGCAATACGACCTCGTGCTGCTGGACCTGGCCCTGCCGAAGCTCGGAGGGCACGAGGTGCTGCGCCGCCTGCGCGAGCGCGGCAACGCCACGCCGGTGCTGGTGCTCACGGCCGACAACAGCACGCGCACCCGCGTGACGGAGCTCGATCACGGGGCGGACGACTACGTGGCCAAGCCGTTCGAGGTGGAGGAGCTGGAGGCGCGCATCCGCGTGCTGCTGCGGCGGTCGGCGCACGTGTCCAACCCGCAGATCGCGTGCGGCGACCTCGTCTACCTGGGCGGCAGCCGCGAGTTCACGCTGGCAGGCAAGCCGCTCGTGCTGACGCCGCGCGAGCGCACCGTGCTGGAGGTGCTGATCATGAAGGTGGGCGCCACCGTCTCGAAGGCGATGCTGGGCCAGAGCCTGCCCTCGCTCGACGACGGCGTGTCGGCCGACGCCATCGAGATCTACGTGCACCGCCTGCGCAAGAAGCTCGAAGGCAGCGATGCCACCATCGTGACGCTGCGCGGCCTGGGCTACCTGCTGCGGCCGGTGCACCATGGCGCATAGCCTCAGGGGCCGCCTGCTCGCGTGGGTGATGCTGCCGCTGGCCGGCGCCGTGCTCTTCGACGGCGTCGTCAGTCGCCAGAACGCGCAGGCGGTCGCGACGGTGGTGCAGGACCGGCTGCTGCTCGGCTCGGCGCGCATCGTGGCCGAGCAGCTGCGCTTCGAGGACGGCAGCATCCAGGACCCGGTCCCGCCGGCCGCGCTGGAGCTGTTCCAGTCGGGCGACATCGATCACGTGTACTACCGCGTCGTCACCAGCGACGGCCGCACCGTCACCGGCTATCCCGAGTTCGCGCTTTCGCAGGCGATGCTGCAGCCCGAGACCTCGCACTTCTTCGACGCCCAGGTGCGCGGCCAGCCCGTGCGGGCCGTGGTCTACCTGCAGCCGGTGCTCACCGAGACGGGCATCCAGCCGGTGCGCGTGCAGATCGCGCAGACCCTGCAGGGCCGTTCCGCGCTGGCCGGCTCGCTGTGGATGCAGGCGATGACGCAGCAGCTGGCGACGCTCGCGCTCGTGGCCCTGCTGGTCTGGCTGGGCCTGCGCAGTTGCCTGAAGCCGCTGCTGCGCCTGCGCGACGCGATGCTGGCGCGCCGCCCGGGCTCGCTGCAGGCGCTCGAGATCGACGCCGTCCCGGTCGAGCTGAGCCCGCTGGTGGACGCGATCAACGGCTACGCGATGCGGCTGGAGCACCACACCAGCGTGCAGCAGACCTTCATCCAGAACGCCGCGCACCAGCTGCGAACGCCGCTGACGCTGCTCACCACGCAGGTCAGCTACGCGGTGCGCGCCGCCGATGCGGCCGGGCGCGCGGAGTCGCTGGCCGCGATCCGCCAGACCGTCCAGCAGTCGGTGCGGCTGGTCAACCAGTTGCTGACGCTGTCCAGCGCGGAGGCCCACGCGTCGGAGGAACTGCACGGCCAGCAGGGCCGCCTCGACGAGGTCGTGCACCAGGTGCTGGTGGACATGGCCGGCCGCGCCCAGAGCAAGCGGATCGACCTCGGCTTCGAGTGCACCGCCGCCGAGGCCGCCGTGCGCGGACACGCCGTGACGCTGCACGAGATCGTCACCAACCTCGTGGACAACGCGATCCGCTACACGCAGCCCGGCGGCATCGTGACCACGCACGTGGCCGTCGGGCCGGATCGCGTCACGCTCACCGTCGAGGACAACGGCCCCGGCATTCCCGAATCGCAGCGCGACCGCGTGCTCGAGCGCTTCTACCGAATCGACGACCGCGAATCGGACGGCTGCGGGCTGGGCCTGGCCATCGTCAAGGAGTTCTGCTCCCAGCTCGGCGCCTCGCTGCGGCTGCGCGACGGCGCCGGCGGGCGTGGCCTGGCGGTGGAGGTCGTCTTCGACCGTCCCGAGGCCTGATCGCGTCATCCCGGCAAAGATGTCGCCGGGGTGCGCGGGGCGATGTCAAGGCCGACATATTGTTTGCACGAGGTATCGCCGCCCCGTTTTGCCCGGTTCATCGGGCGTCCGGAACGGGTGCGCCGGCCTAGCATCGATGCATGGTTGGCCAGGGTGTCGACCGCAGATCCCCGAGGCTCACCCCATGTCGATTTCCGCGCTTACCACCACCACCCCGTCCACGACGGGTTCCGCCCCGTCGGCGCGCGCCGAATCGGTCACCGGCGGCGTCACGGCCGCGCTGACGGGCGTCGCCGCGGCCGCCAGCGACGGCGTCAGCGCGACGGTGTCGCTCAGCGGCAAGGCGCTGCATGCGCTGGCGCAGGCCGGGGAAACGGCGGTGAACGCCACCGTGGAAGGCGGCAAGACCGTGGCCGGCGCGGCGAGCGGCGTGGTCAGCGAGGTCGAGGATCTCGCGGTCGGTGCCTGGCACGCCGCCGAGTCCGCCGCGCACGGCATCGAGCACGCCGGCGAGGCGGTGGTCGACACTGTCGAGTCGGTGGGCAAGGCGCTGGGCCACTATGCCGCGGTCGGCCTGTCGGCCACCGGCGAGGCGCTGTCGGAGGTGGCCAGCGGCACCGTGATGGCCGCGGCCGCGGGCGGCAAGGCGATCGTCGCGATGCTCTGACCCACCGCGCGGCTCACACTGCGCGGACAGCTGCAGCGTCAGCAGGGTCTTTGGCCGCCCGGTGTTAATATGATCAACATCATATTCATTCGGCCACCCATGACGGAGCTGTCCGGCCGCAAGGCCCTGTCCCACCAACGCATCGTCGACGTCGCGTCGCGCGCCATCCGCCGCCAGGGCTACCACGGCGTGAACGTGACCGAGGTGATGCGCGCCGCCAGGCTGACGCACGGCGGCTTCTACGCGCACTTCGCGTCGCGCGACGCGCTGCTGGCGGAGGCCGTGGCCCAGGCGGGCGCCGACATCGCGCAGGTGGTGCGCGAGCAGAGCGCGCGGCTGGTGGCCGGCGGCGCCAGCCCGTTCCGGGCGATGGTGGAGATCTACCTGTCGATGGCCCACGTGCGCGACTGCGAGAACGGCTGCCCGGTCTCGCTGCTGTCCGGCGAGATATTCCGCCAGGTGCCCGAGGTGGCCGAGCCGTCGCGCCGCCTCATCGGCAACCTGCACGAGCAGGTGAAGCGCGCCCTGCCCGCCGGAGCGCCGCCCGACGCGGCGTGGACGGTGGCCAGCACGATGCTGGGCGCCGTGCAGCTCGCGCGGGCGCTGGTCGACAGCGAGCCGGCGACGGCCGCCAAGGTGCTGGCCGACGCGACGAAGAATCTGCTGGCGCGCTACGACACGTGAAACGCCAACGATGGAAGCGCCTCGCCTTCCGGTGAATCGGTCGCGCGAGGTTTTTTTGCCCCCACAAATATGATTTCGATCATATTTTGAATGAAGGAAAGCATCATGAAGATCCAAGGCTCCGTCGTCCTCATCACCGGCGCCAACCGCGGCCTCGGCCTCGAATTCGCCAGGCAGGCGCTCGCCCTCGGCGCCGCCAAGGTCTACGCCGGCGCGCGCGACCCGTCCAAGGTGACGCTGCCCGGCGTGATCCCCGTCAAGGTCGACGTGACGAGCGTCGAGGACGTCGCGGCGGTGGCCGTGCAGTGCCCCGACGTGACGCTGGTCATCAACAACGCCGGCATCGGCCGCCCAGGCGGCATCGTCGGGGGCGACGCCGTCTCGCTGCTGCGCGACCAGCTGGAGACCAATGTGTTCGGCGTGCTGAACATGAGCCGCGCGTTCGCCGACATCCTCGGCCGCAACGGCGGCGGCGCCATCCTGAACATCCTGTCGATCCTGAGCTGGATCAACACGCCGATGCTGGGCGCGTACGGCGTCACCAAGTCGGCGGCCTGGGCGCTCACCAACAGCCTGCGCGCCGAGCTGAAGGCGCAGGGCACGCAGGTGGTGGGCTTCCACGGCGGCTTCATCGACACGGACATGATCCGCGACTTCGACGTGCCCAAGTCCTCGCCCGCGGACGTGGTGCGCCAGTCGTACGCCGCCATCGAGGCAGGCGAGCAGGAGGTACGGGTGGACGAGGCGACGCGCCAGGTCAAGGCCGGGCTGTCGCAGGGCGTCTACCTGGGCGACGCACTGGCTGCGTAAGGCGCCGGCGCCTCGCCGACGCCGTCCAGCCGCGCCCGCGTCCGCGCCGCGACGTCCTTCACCCAGGGCTGCGCGTCCCAATGGCGGCGGGCGAAGGCCTCGATCGCGTCGCGATGCTCGAGCGAGGCGCCGATCATGTCCGTCCCCTTCAGGAACATCGCGCGGTGTCGATCGCCCAGCGTGAAGGGCAGCGTCCGCGCCGGCGACGCGACGGTCATCGCCTCGACGTCGATCGCCAGCGCCAGCGGCTCCGCGGCGGCCGCGGACTCCGCCATCAGCGCCTGCACCTGGTCCTCCGGCAGCAGCACGGCCAGCAGGCGGTTGTTCATCGCGTTCGAGAAGAAGATCTCCCCGTAGGCCGAGGCGATGACGGCCTGGATGCCGTATTGCTGCAGGCCCCAGACGGCGTGCTCGCGGCTCGAGCCGCAGCCGAAGTTCGGGCCTGCGAGCAGGATGCGCGTGACAGCGTACCCGGGACGATTCAGGATGAACTCGGGCCGCGGCTGGCCGTCGCCGGTGAAGCGCAGGTCCCACAGCACGCCGCGGGCCAGCCCCTTCTTGTCGATGCCGTGCAGGAACTGCTTGGGCATGATCTGGTCGGTGTCGAGGTTGGCGATCGGCAGCGGCGCGGCGATGCCCTCGATGCGGTGCGTGAGGTCGCTCATTCGGCGCTCCCGGGGGCCATGCGGCGGATGTCGGTGATGCGGCCCGTGACGGCGGCCGCGGCCGCCATCGCCGGGCTCATCAGGTGCGTGATCGCGCCGCGGCCCTGGCGGCCCTCGAAGTTGCGGTTGGTGGTGGAGGCGCAGCGCTGGCCGGGCTCGAGGATGTCGTCGTTCATCGCCAGGCACATCGAGCAGCCGGGCAGGCGCCATTCGAAGCCGGCGTCGACCAGCAGCTGCGCGATGCCCTCGGCCTCGGCCTGCGCCCTCACCGCGCCGGAGCCGGGGACGACCATGGCCCGCAGTCCGCGTGCGACGCGGCGGCCCCGCACGATCTCGGCCACCTCGCGCAGGTCCTCGATGCGCGCGTTGGTGCACGAGCCGATGAACACGTGGTCCACGGCCAGGCCTTCCAGCGACATGCCGGCGCGCAGGCCGGTGTAGCGCAGCGCCTGCTCCGTGCTTGCGCCGCGCGCGCCCTCCGGCGCCGGCACCGTGCCGTCGATGGGGATGACCTGGTCGGGGCTGGTGCCCCAGGTCACGTGGGGCGCGACGTCGGAGGCGTCGAAGCGGTGCTCGATGTCGAAGCGCGCGTCGTCGTCGCTGCGCAGCGTGGCCCAGTGCGCGAGCGCGCGCTCGCGCAGGTCGCCGGAAATATCGGGGGCGCGGGCCAGCACGTAGTCGATGGCGGCCTGGTCGGGCGCGACGAGCGCCCCGCGCGCGCCGGCCTCCACCGCCATGTTGCACAGCGTGAACCGGGCCTCGATCGACAGCGCGGCGATGGCGCCGCCGCAGAACTCTACCACGTGGCCGCGCGCGCCCTGGGCGCTGATGCGGCCGATGATCATGAGGATCAGGTCCTTGGAGGTGGTGCCCACCGGTAGTCTGCCGTCGACGCGGATGCGCATGTCGCCGGCCAGCCGGTACACCAGCGACTGCGTGGCCAGCACGTGCTCCACCTCGGACGTGCCGATGCCGAAGCCCAGCGCCCCCAGCGCGCCGTAGGTGGTGGTGTGGCTGTCGCCGCAGATCACCACCATGCCCGGGCGGATCATGCCGTGCTCGGGCGCGATGATGTGCTCGATGCCCTGCAGCGCGTCGTTGGTGTCGAACAGCGCGATGCCGTGGCGCGTGCAGTTGCGCTTCAGGTTGCTGGCCTGCAGCGCGGCGGCCGGATCGCGGATGACGCGATGGGCGTCCGGATGCGTGGGGATCACGTGGCTCACCGTGGCCACGTTCTGGCCGAGCACGAGCACCTCGCGCGACTGCTCGTGCAGGCCCGCGAAGGCCTGTGGGCTCGTGTACTCGTTCATCAGGTGCAGGTCGCAGAACAGCAGCACGTTCTGTTCGTCGAGGACGGCGACCGTGTGGCTCTCCACGAGCTTGCGATAAAGCGTTCGTGCGGCGTTCATCGTCGCGCCTCGCCCAGGAACGCGTCGACCTTTTCCAGCAGCAATCCGGGCGCCTCCTCGGCGATGTAGTGACCGCAGGGCAGCGCCTCGCCGCGCACGTCCTGCGCGACCCGCCGCCATTCGTCGAGCGGCCGGAAGCACTTCTCGATGACGCCGTCGCGGCCCCACAGCACCAGCGTGGGCGTGGCGATGCGTCGGCCCGCGTCGCGGTCGGCGCGATCATGTTCCAGGTCGATGCCGGCGGCGGCGCGGTAGTCCTCGCAGATGCCGTGGGCCGCGCCCGGCAGCGCCATGCAGCGCTCGTATTCGGCCAGCGCGCCCGCCGCGAACGGCGCCATTCCCGCGCCGCGCCGCCCGACCACCTCGCGCACGTACGCGGCCGGGTCGGCCTCGATCAGGCGCTCGGGCAAGGGCGCGGGCTGGATCAGGAAGAACCAGTGCCAGTACGCGGTGGCGAAGTCGCGCGAGGTCTGCTCGTACATCGCCAGCGTCGGCGCCACGTCCAGCAGGATCATGCGGCCGACGCGCTCGGGGTGGTCCGCGGCCAGCCGATGCGCCACGCGCGCGCCGCGGTCGTGCGCGAGGATGTCGAAGTCGTCCAGGCCCAGCGTCTGCATCAGGCGCACCTGGTCGCGCGCCATCGTCCGTTTCGAGTAGTTCGCGTGGTCGGGCAGGCCCGCGGGCTTGGACGAATCGCCGTAGCCGCGCAGGTCGGCCAGCACGACCGTGTGGCGCTCGGCCAGGCGCGCGGCCACCTTGTGCCAGATCGCGCGGGTCTGCGGATGGCCGTGCAGCAGCAGCAGCGGGTCGCCGGCGCCGCCGATGAGCGCATCGATGGCGATGTCGCCGTCCACCGGGACGCGGTGGTGCACGAAGCCGGGAAAGAGGTCGGACGGTGTGTTCACGGCAACGTTCGATGGGAAGCGACGACCGCGTCGCGGCCCTGCCGGCACAGCGCGATGCCGTGCCGCAGCACCGAGGCGCGCCACGCCGGATCGGAGGGAATGAAGGCCTCGCGATATTCTGCGCCCGCGCGGCGCAGCGCGTCGGAGTCGTGCGACTGCCGGCGCATCCACGCGTTGGCCAGGTGGGCGCGCTGCATGCGGCGACGCTCCAGCGTGCCGAACTCCACCGCGGTGGCCGAGATGCGGCAGCCGGGCAGCGCGTCGACGAAGGCGTCGATCATGAGGCCCTGGAAGTTCGCCAGCGCGGCGTGGGTGGAGCCCGCGCCGCTGAGCGCCGCATCGCCCCAGGCCTCGCGCGCGCGCTCGCGCCCGAACGAGCCCGGCGCGTCGAAGTTGATCATGAAGGGCCGGCCGTACGGGCCGATGCCCGTGTGCAGGTCCACCAGCACGCATTGCTTCGCGCGGCCCAGGTGGCGCGCCACCTGCCGCCGCAGCGCGACGTTGGCCCATTCGGGCGCGTGGCCGCCGTAGAAGATGCCGTCGGCGTGCAGGTACTGGCCGCCGTTGAAGGCGTTCGAGAAGGCCTGCTCGCCCACGCGGGCACGGAACGCGTCCATCGCCGCGAAGGCGCGTTCGACCTCGGCCTCGCTCCAGTCGGCCAGCATCAGGTGCGGGTGCAGCTCGGCGTAACCCGCGTTGGGTGCGGGCAAGTCGGGGAAGGCGATGAAGTTGCGGTTGAGATCGACGTTGTTCTCGGTGCCGCGCTGCCAGTGCGCCATGCCCCACGGGTTGACCGCGTGCACCAGCAGGACGCCGACGCCCGGCGGCAGCACGCCCGGACCGCCCTCCTCCAGCCAGGCCCGCATCACCGCGGAGCCGGCGTGGCCCTCGATGCCGTGCGTGCCGCAGACGACGACGAACACGCTGGGCGCGTCGGCGTCGCCGAACACGGCGAGCTCCTGCCAGAGCGGCTCGCCGTCCGGTCCTTCGCCGGGATGGCGCTCGCCGTGGACGCTGCCGCCCTGTGCGAAGACGGCGCGCAGCCAGGCCTGGCGCGCCTGGTCGTAGCCGGGTGCGAAGCCGGCGTGCAAATCGGAATTCAAAGTCATCGTGGCGCCATGCTAGGGCCGGGCCCGGCGCGCGGCCATAGCCGTCCCGGCATACGGGATGACCCTCAGTCGGTGGCGACCTTGGGGCCCTGGAACCGCACCAGCGGATCGACGTCGGAATCGGGCTCCGCGAACGGGATGCACTGGATGAACAGCGAGAACAGCTCGGCCTGCGAGCTCGTCTCGAGCTTGCGGTGGATGCTCTTGCGCTGGTTGCGGATGGTGCCCTCGGCGGTGTTGAGGCGCTCGGCGGTCTGCTCGGACGAGTAGCCGCTGAGCATGTAGAAGACCACCTCGCGCTCGCGCCGGGTGAGAAGCGACGCGCCGAAGTTGGCCATCGTGCTCTCCACCTTGCGATGCACCAGGCGGTCGTCCTCGTCGTGCGGCGCCGGCAGCGCGATGTCGTGGTGGCGGCGCATCGCGGCGAACACCAGCGGCAGCACGTGGCGCACCAGCGCGAGCTCGGCCTCGGCGAACGGCGGCGTGCCTTCCTCGCGGCCCAGGCACAGCGCCATCGAGCTGCGGGCGTCGATGCGCCACAGCACGTCGATGGTGTCCACCAGCCGCGTGTTGCGGAAGAAGCACTGGTAGAACTCGCTCTCGTAGAAGTCGTCGGGCACGTACGACGACATCGGATAGGCGCCGTCGGCCTGGCCGCGCTGGAACAGCTGGTAGACCGGGTCGAGCACGTACGGGCCGTCGATGTAGACCGCCTCGCGCGCCCCGCGGCGCAGCGCGGCGGCCGCCTGGATGGTGACGTACTGCGGGCGCTTGTCGGCGGAGTAGTGCAGCGCGATGCCCACCTCGGCGTCGATCAGCGCGCGCAGGAAGCTGACGACGGCGCCGTAGAACTCGGGGCGGCCGACGGCCTCGGTGATGGCTCGCAGCTGGTCGACGCCCTCCGCGTCGAGGGCCACGGCAAGGCGGTTGCGCCGGCGCGGGGCGTCCGGTGCGGGAGCGGGAGGCATCTTCATCGGGTCGGGCAGGCTCGCGGCGGCGTGTGGGGCGTATCCCGGGCGGGATATTTCAGTGTGATGACGGCATTCATACCATGGAGCCATGCGATGCGGAACGTTTTGCAAGCCATCGCGCTGGATTCCCCACTTTCTCGCCATCATGGAAAGCTTCATGTCCAAAAGCAAGACGCAGCCTCGAATGAATCGCCGCATCGCCCGCAACTGCTCGGTGTTCGCAGCCAGCGCGGCGCTGGGCCTGTCGGCCTCGGCGCAGACCGCGGCCGCACCCGACGCCGCGCCCGCCGCCTCCGGCGCGGCGCCCTCCAAGGTCACGCCGGTGGAGGACATCCAGCGCGTGGAGGTCACCGCCGGCAAGCGCAAGCAGCTGCAGAGCGAGGTGGCGGGCACCGTCACCGCGATCTCCGGCGCGAAGCTGGAGCAGCTCGGCACGATGGACGCGGAGGACCTGTTCAAGCTGAGCCCCGGCGTGCAGTTCAGCAAGGACAACGCCGACGGCGCGATGATCAGCATCCGCGGCATCGGCACCAACACCGTCTCCGACAACGTCGTCTTCGGCCAGTCGCCCACGGGCCTCTACATCGAGGACGTGCCGGTCACCGACCCGTACGTCTACATCTCCACGCCCGACGTCGTGCCCTTCGACCTGGAGCGCGTGGAGGTGCTGCGCGGCCCGCAGGGCGCGCTGTACGGCTCGGCCTCGCTGGGCGGCGCGGTGCGCTACCTCTACGCGCGGCCCGACCTGCGCTCCAACGCCTTCAGCGTGCTCACCGGCGCCTCCAGCGTGTCGCACGGCGGCGTCGGCTTCAACGCGGACACGATGGCCAACATCGTGCTGTCGAGGGACGTGGCGGCGCTGCGCATGGTGGTCACCAAGCGCAAGGATCCCGGCTACATCGACAACGTGGAGACCGGCAAGAAGGACATCAACGCGAACAACGCCGAGTCGGCCCGCGTGATCCTCGCGCTCAAGCCCACGCGCGACCTCGACATCGCCGCCAGCTACTCCACGCAGCAGAGCAAGCAGGGCGGCGACGGCGGCGTGAGCCCGTCGGACGACGCGCTGACGATCGCCGCGCCCACCGACGCGCGCATCCTGTCGAAGTTCAGCCTCAGCTCCGTGCAGGCCAACTGGGACGTGGCCGGCCTGCGCCTGACCTCGCTCAGCGGCTACACCACCAAGACGCGCAACCAGGACAACGACCTCAGCTACCTGCTGGTGCCCGACTTCACGATCTACGGCGGCATCCCCTACCCGCAGGTCGACCGCGCGCTGAACTTCGAGCGCCGCAACTCGCACTCGTTCACGCAGGAGATCCGCCTGGCGCCGGTCGAGGCCGGCGCGTTCAGCTGGCTGGTGGGCGCGTTCCACCAGCGCGCGGTGTTCTTCCGCAGCGAGCTCGTGACGCTGCCCGGCGCCGACGATCCGGTGAACCTGCCCGACGACGTCTACTTCGAGACCGCGCGCCGCGGCGTGGCCACCGAGAACTCGCTGTTCGCCGACCTGGACTTGAAGATCACGCCGCAGTGGTCGGTGGGCGCCGGCGCGCGCTACTTCCGCACCACCGTAGACTTCGAGCGCTCCAACTTCGGCTCGCCCTACACCGAGTTCAACAGCCGCGAGAACGGCACCACGCCCAAGTTCAGCACGCGCTACCAGTTCACGCCCGAGGTGGCGGCGTACGCCACCGCGTCGCGCGGCTACCGCTACGGCGGCATCAACACCATCGGCTCGCTGCCCTACAAGTCGGACTCGCTGTGGAACTACGAGACGGGCCTGCGCCTGCAGCCGTCCAAGGAAGTGTCGCTGGACCTGAGCCTGTTCATGCTGGACTGGAAGAACATCCAGATGCAGACCACCAACGCCGACGGCTTCGTGATCATCACCAACGCGGCCAAGGCGCGCTCCAGCGGCTTCGAGGCGGCGCTTGCCTGGCGTCCCACGCAGGAGCTCAGCTTCAACGGCTCGCTGGCCGTCACCGACGCCAGGCTGCGCGCCTCGTTCGACTCGGCCAGCGGCCGGCCCGTCGACTCCGGCACCACGCTGCCGGGCGTGGCCAAGCTGCAGTCGACGCTGGACGCGACGTACCACTTCGCCGGCCCGTTCCAGAGCAACGCGTCGCTCTCCGGCGTGCTGCAGTACGTGGGCAAGCGCAACGCGCAGATCGACGCCGACCTGGTGCTGCCCAGCTACACCACGGCCGACCTGCGCCTGGCCTTCGGCTGGTCGAACTGGGAGGTGACCGGCTACGTGCAGAACGTGGCCGACCGGCGCGGGCAATCGGCCGCGCAGGTCAACTACTCCACCTACCAGAACCCGGGCGCCGTCAACTACACCGAGTGGTACCCGATCAAGCCGCGCACCATCGGCGTCAGCCTGCGCTATGACTACTAGCCCGGCCGAGCGGGTATCGTCGCCGTCCATGATCCCTGCTCCCACGGCGCGCCGCGCGCCCCATCCGTGGACGGTGCTGGCGGTGCTCACGCTGGTCAACGCGCTGGCGCAGTCGGGGGGCACGGTGCTGGCCGCCGTGCTGCCGCTGATCAAGACCGAGTTCGGCTACTCCGACAGCCAGCTGGGCCTGCTGTCCGGCTACGGCTCGGCCGTCTCGTTCGCGCTGCTCGCGCTGCCCATCTCGCACTGGGCCTCGCGGCGCGGCAGCTCGCTGGTGCTGAGCCTGAGCATGCTCGTGTGCGGACTCGCCAACCTGCTCACCGCCGGCTGCGCGGCGTTCTGGCAGCTGATCGCCGCGCGCCTGTTCGCGGGCGTCGGTCCGTCCGCGGCGTGGCCGCTGGGGCAGGCGCTGGTCAGCGACTTCTTCCCGCCGAACCGGCGCGCCGGCGCGCTGTCGGTCTACACCGCGGGTGACTTCATCGGCAACACGCTGCCGCTGGTCATAGGCGGCTGGGTGGGCGTGCACCACGGCTGGCGCGCCGCGTTCGCCGTGTTCGGCGTGGGCGTGCTCCTCGCCGCGCTGCTGCAGCGCTGGCTGGTGCCCGATCGCAGCTCGTCGGAGACCGCGACGCTCGACGAAGGCGGCGTGCCCGACGAGCCCGACCTGCACTGGGCCGATGGCCTGCGCGGGCTGTGGAAGCGGCGCGCCTTCGTGCACATCATGCTGGGCTTCAGCTGGGCCTCGTTCGCGGTGTCGGGGCTGTCGAAGTGGATGCCCAGCTTCTACAACCGGCAGTTCGGACTCTCGCCCGACGAGGCGGCCGCGTTCTTCGGCGGCGCCTATGCCGGCGGTGCGCTGCTCGGGCTGCTGCTGGGCGGCCTGCTGGGCAACTGGATCGGCTCGGGCAAGCAGGAGCGGCTGCTGCCCTTCTGCATGATCACCTACCTCTTCACGTTCCCGTGCATCCTCGGCGTGCTGTTCGCGCCCAGCCTGAAGTTCGCGTTCGCCGCGCACGTGGCGGCCACGATGTTCGGCGCGATGCCCAACGGGCCCGTGATGTCGATGATCCACGCGAGCGTGCCGCGCTCGATGCGCGTGCTGGCGGCGTCGGTGTTCCTGCTGATGCTCACGTTGCTGGGCGACGGCGGCGGCCCGCTGCTGATCGGCCTGTTCAGCGACCTGCTCGAACCCCGCTTCGGCCACGAGTCGCTGAAGTACGCGATGCTGCTCGTCAAGCTGCTCGGGCTCCTGCTGTTCGTCCATCTTTCACTGGCCTGGCGCAGCGCGCGGCGCGAACACGCCCGCGCCGTCCTCGCCCCTGCCGTTCCCGGAGACGCTCGATGAGCGAGACCTTGCGATCCGCCGTCGTGGCGGAAGATCACTTCAACCTGCGCCTGCCGGGCGATCCGCAGATCGCGCCGGACGGCCGGCACGTGGCCTTCGTGCGCATGCGCGCCGACGTGCAGACCGACGGCTGGGCCAGCGAGGTCGGCGTCGTCGCCACCGAATCGGGCCTGCCGTCGGAACTCGGCCGAGGCAGCCAGCCGCGTTGGGCGCCGGACGGCGGCAGCCTGGCCTTCGTCACCGCGTCGGAGGGCCGCTTCGAGATCCGGCGCTGGACGCCGGGCGGCGACGCGTCCGAGACCTTGCTGCAGCTGTCCGAGCCGCCCAGCGGGCTCGCGTGGTCGCCCGACGGCCGCCGGCTCGCGTTCGTCAAGCGCGTGCCGCCCGCCCCGATCGACGTGGCCGCGCCGGCCTGGGAGGCGCTGCGCACGCCGCAATGGAGCGCTCCGGGCATCTACAGCGAGTCGTTGGTGCGGCGCGTCGAGGGCCACGACGGCGACCAGCCCGGCGGCCATCACCAGATCTTCCTGTTCACGCCCGCCACGGGCGAGCTGCGGCAGTTCACGCACGATCCGTTCGAGCACGGCGGGCCGCTGACGGACGTCACCAAGCTGGGTCTCGCGGGCCGCATCTCGTGGGCGCCGGACGGCCGCCACATCGTGATGTCGATGCAGCGCCACGCGCCGCAGGACGGCCCGCTCGACCCGCGCACGGTCGTCGAGGCCGACGTGTACGAGTTCGACGTGGCCGACGGCTCGGTGCGCCGCCTGACCGAGTTCGGCGGCCCCGTCTGCCGCGCCACGGTATCGCCCGACGGCCGCTGGATCGCGTTCGTCGGCTACCGCAACCGCCAGGCCTCGTTCCAGACCAGCGTGGTGCACGTGATGCCGCGCCACGGCGGCGAGATCGTCGCGCTGCCGCATCCCGAGGCGCTCGACGTCGACCAGGGCCTGCAGTGGCTGCCCGACAGCTCGGGCCTGCTGACGCTGCTGGTGGATCGCGGCGCCGGCTGCCTCGCACGGGTGACGCTGGCTGGGCGATGGACGACGTTGAATCGCGACATCGGCGGCGGCGCCTCGTCCGGCTATGCGCTGTACACCAAGGGCCTGTCGGTGGCGCGCGACGGCCGCATCGCCTGCCTGGCCGGAAGCCGCACGCGCACCGACGAGGTGGCGCTGCTGGCCGCCGACGGCCGCCTCGACAAGGTGCTCACGCGCGAGGCGGCCTGGCTGGAAGGCCGCAGCGTCGCGGCCATGCAGGAACTGTGGCTGCCCACCAGGCAGGCCGGCCGCGAGTGGCAGGCCTGGCTGCTGCGGCCGGCGCACATCCCGGCCGATGTGGAGGTGCCGCTGATCCTGTGGCTGCACGGCGGCCCGTACCTCGCCTGGGGCCCCGATTTCGCGATCGTGCCGCAGGTGTGGGCCGCGCGCGGCTACGCGGTGCTGATGATCAATCCGCCCGGCTCGCTGGGCTACGGCGAGGCGTTCACCGACGCGCTGGAGCCGGGCTTCCCCGGCCAGGACGAACTGCAGCTTCTCGACTGCGTCGAACAGGTCGTCGCCCGCGGCGGCATCGCGCGCGAGCGCGTGCACGTGGCCGGCGAATCGGCCGGCGGCGTCCTGGCCAGTTGGTTGATCGGACACAGCCACCGCTTCGCCTCGGCGGCCGTCATCTACGGCGTGATGGACTGGATCAGCCAGACGCTCACGGTCGACCGCCCCGACTACTTCGGCTACTTCCGCGCCCCGGCGCCGCCGTGGGACGAGGGCATGCACGCGCACTACTGGCGGCGCTCGCCGCTGTCGCGCGTGGCCCATGTGCGCACGCCCACCATCGTGCTGTGCGGCGAGAAGGACGCGCGCACGCCGATCGGGCAATCGGAGATGTACTTCACGGCGCTGAAGCTGTGCGGCGTGGACGCGGCGCTGGTGCGCTACCCGGACGACAACCACAGCTTCGAATGGCATCCCAGCCACTGGCTCGACCTGATCGAGCAGGTCGACCGCTGGTTCAGGCGGCATCCGGCGCGCACCGACTGATCGATCGCTCCGGCGAACCCGCCCGGCGCCGGAGACCGGCTCAGTTGTCGACGTCGAACACCAGGTTCACCAGCGCGGTGTGGCTCCTGGCCGTCGGCTGGAAACGCCACTGCTTGACCGCCTCCACCGCCGCCCGGCTCAGGCCGGCGTGCGGGCTCTTGACCGCCTCGGCGTCGACCACCGTGCCGCCCGGCTCGACCTCGAAGCGCACCTCGACGCTGCCCTTCGGGATGCGCTTCAGCACGGAGGCGGGGAAGTCGGGCTGGACCAGCTTGACCCGGACCAGCCCGGGATCGGGCTCCTCGGCCGGAGGCGGCGCGACGTTCGGTTCGGGCGCCGTGGGGACCGGAACGGCCGGTGCATCGACGGGAAGGTCGACGGTCGCGCCGCTGTTCGACGTGGCCGGATCGGACAAGCCCTCGGCGGCCGTCGGCGCGAGCAGCGGTCGCTCGGCCGCGAGCGGCGTCGCGGGCGCCGGCACCGCGGCCACCCTGGCCTTCTCGCGTGCGTCCACGAGCGGCCTGGCCTGCGCCACCGGTGCGGCGGCAACCGGCCTGGGCGCGGGCGCGGCCCTGGTCGGGGCGGGCTTGTCGGCCAGCACCCGGATCCAGTACATCGTGCGGTCGGTCTGCTGCTGCGCGCGCTCGGCGGCCGAGGCGGCGGCCGGAGCCAGCGGCGCCGGCGGCTGGGTCCACGCCACCTGGCAGGCGAAGGCGCCGGCCAGCACGAGGCTGCCGCGGAGGGCGGATCTGGATGCAGTCATGGCAATCTTGCTCGTTTGACGTTCCGAGGCGCCGTCGTCTCGGAACGGCGCCGCACCCTTCGCGACAAACGTCACGCCGACTGCGGCCGCAGTGTAGCGGCCAACCCACCAACCCCACCTTACATCCGCATCGCTGAAACGACGAGCAGATGGAAAGGAAGCGTCAGCAGCGCGGCTGCGGCGACGCCGAAGATCCAGAGGAGAACGAACCAAAGTACTCGCTTCAGCCGCGCATTGCGCTGACTTCGATCGACTTTTGACATCCTAGTGGTAGCCCGCATCGCCCTCACGCACCTTCCCCCGGAACACCCGGTACTGCATCGCGTTGTAGACGAGGATGACGGGCAGCACGATGACCGTTCCGACCAGCGTGAAGGCCTGGCTGGAATGACTGGACGATGCGTCCCAGATGGACAACGACGGCGGCACGATGTTCGGCCAGATGCTGATCACCAGTCCCGTGAAGCCGAGGAAACAGATCGCGAGCGTCAGGAGGAACGGCATCGCTTCGTGCTCGAGGCGAACGGCGCGGAAGATCCCGAACACGCAAGCGACGACGAGCACCGGCACGGGCATGAACCACACGAGGTTTCCGCTGCCGAACCAGCGGGCTGCCACGGCGGGCAGGCCCAGCACGGTCCACAGGCTCACGAGCGCGACGACTGCGAACAGGACGCTCGCAAGTGGCCGCATGAGACGTCGCATCTTTCGCTGCAGCTCGCCGTCGGTCTTGTAGATGAGCCAGCCGCAGCCGAGGGTCGCGTAGGTCACCAGCACGCCCATGCCGCAGAAGACGCTGAACGCGGACAGCCAGCCGAACGGGTCGCCGGCGAACTGGCCGTTCACGATCCGGATGCCTTGCAAGAGGGAGCCCAGGACGACGCCTTGGCAGAAGGCCGCCAGGGCTGACCCGCCGATGAAGGCCAGGTCCCAAAGTGGCTGCGTCCTCTTCGACTTGACGCGCAGTTCGAATGCCGCGCCCCGAAGGATCAGCCCGATGACCATCAGGATCAGCGGCAGGTAGTTGGCCGGCAACAGCGTCGAGTACACGACGGGGAACGCGCCGTAGAGTCCTGCGCCGCCCAGCACGAGGAATGTCTCGTTGCCGTCCCAGACGGGCGCGACGGTGTTGAGCATGACTTGCCGATCCGACTTTTCCTCGGTGAAGAACGGAAAGAGCAGGCCAATGCCCAGGTCGAATCCGTCAAGCACGACGTAGAGGAAGACACCCAGGCCGATGATGGCAGCCCAGATCATGGGTAGATCGACTTGCATGGCCTCGCCCTCCTTCGACTAGTGGAACGACTGCGACAGCGCCCGATTGCTCAGGCCCGGATACTCCGGATCGCCAACGTGCTCGGACTCGAGCGAAGGCCCACGCCTCATCAGCTTCATCATGTAGTAGGCGCCCATTCCAAAGACGAGGAAGTAGACGACAACGAGGATGAGGAGCGACACGCCCACCTGCTGGCTGCCAATGGGCGAAACGGAGTCGACGGTGCGCAGGACGCCGTAGACGGTCCAAGGTTGTCGCCCGACCTCGGTAGTGACCCAACCCGCAAGCAGCGCGACAAGCCCGGACGGCCCCATCGCGAGCACCAGCCATTGAAACCAGCGGGCCTCGTAGAGCCGCCCGGCCTTGCGCAGGAACAGGCCGAGGACAGCGGTCAAGAGCATCAGCATGCCCAGTCCGGCCATCACGCGGAACGACCAGAAGATGATGGGCGAGTACGGCCGGTCTTGCGCCGGGAACTCCTTCAAGCCGCGAATCTCGCCATCCCAGGAGTGCGTCAGGATGACGCTGCCGAGGTGGGGAACCTGCAGCGCGTATCGGGTCTTTTCGGCATCCATGTCCGGGAGACCGACGAGATTGAGGGACGTCCCCCCCTTTTCCGTCTCCCACAAGCCTTCGATGGCAGCGATCTTGGCGGGCTGATATTCGCGCGTGTTCAATCCATGGGCGTCACCCACGAGGATTTGAATGGGTGCGAGCAGCAGCAGGATCCACAGCCCCATCGAGAAACTGATCTTGACGGCCTTGTCCCGGCGCCCCTTCAGGAGGTGCCAGGCGCCGCATGCGGCAACGATGAAGCCCGCGACGATGAACGCCGCGATGGTCATGTGCGCGAGGCGGTAGGGGAACGACGGGTTGAAGACGATCTTGAACCAGTCGACCGGCACGATCAACCCGTTCTCGAGCGCAAATCCCTGGGGCGTCTGCATGAAACTGTTGGAAGCGAGGATCCAGAACGTCGAAATGAGCGTTCCGGCCGCGACCATGAGCGTTGCAAAGAAGTGCGCTCGCGGCCCCACGCGTTGCCACCCGAACAACATGACGCCAAGAAACCCGGCCTCGAGAAAGAAGGCCGTCAGGACCTCGTAGGTCAGCAGGGGGCCGGTGACGTTGCCGGCGACCCGCGAGAACCCGCTCCAGTTGGTGCCGAACTCATAGGCCATCACCACGCCGGAGATGACCCCCATGCCGAAACCGATGGCAAAGATCTTCGACCAGAACAGGAACAGCGTCTTGAAGACTTGGTCCCCCGTAGTCAGCCAACGCCATTCCAGCACCGCAAGAAAGCTCGCCATGCCGATGCTGATGGCCGGAAAGACGATGTGAAACGACACGGTAAATGCGAACTGCATTCGCGCGAGATGGAATGCGTCGAAGATTTCCATACCTGGACTTTCGCATGCGGGAACCAGCGCCGTCCTCACGCCGCTGCAACAACCCCTTCCATCGCTGCCCCGGCGCCCGCGTTCGCCTTCGATCGCAAGATGCGCACGGGTGTCGACTTGTAGGACGGCGTGCCGCTTTCCTTGTCAAGGTAGTCCAGCGGAACCAGCACGTTGGCCTCCGGGTAGTACGCGCCTACCGAGCCAGGCGCGATGTCGAACTCGATCGCGGTGATTCCGCGCAATCGCAGCGTGCGCGTCGGCGAAACGGTCTCGATATCCACCAGGTCGCCATGCTCGAGCCCGCGCGCCTCGAGGTCCTTCGGGTTCATGAACAGGACATCCCGCCGGCCAAACACGCCGCGATAGCGATCGTCGAGCCCGTAGATCGTCGTGTTGTACTGGTCGTGGCTTCGCATGGTGATCAGCCGCAGCACGCCGTCGCCGCCGCCCAGCAAGTAGTTCTCGCTGACGCCGTGGAAGACCGAGAAGATCGCCTTGCCCGACGGCGTCGTCCACCGGCGTTCGGTGGGCGGCAATGGGAGGCGGAAGCCGCCCGGCACGCGGATGCGCTCGTTGAAGTTCTCGAAGCCCGGGATGGTGCGTGCCATCAGGTCCCGGATCCGGTCGTAGTGCTTGATCAGGCCCAGCCAATCCACCTTGCTGTCGCGGATGGTGGCGTTGGCCATGCCCGCCACGATGGCAGGTTCCGACCGGATGAATTCCGACGCCGGCTTGAGCTTGCCCGCCGACGCGTGCACCATGGACATCGAGTCCTCCACCGTGATGGCCTGCGCCACGCCATCTTGCAGGTCGAGTTCCGTGCGCCCGATCACCGGGAACAGATAGGTCTCCTTCGCCACGAGCAGGTGCGAGCGATTGAGCTTCGTTCCCAGGTGCACGCTCAGCTCGAGTTCCTTCATCGCGGGAAAGCTGCGCTCGGGGTCGGGCAACGCGACGGCGAAGTTGCCGCCCAGGCAGAGCAGCACCTTGGCGGTGCCGGCGATCATGGCCTCCATCGTCTGGACCGCATCGTGCCCATGCCCCTTCGGAGGCGTGAAGCCGAAGACACTCTCCAGCCGCGCGAGAAAGTCCGCCGAGGGCTTCTCGGTGATGCCCACCGTGCGGTTGCCCTGGACGTTCGAGTGCCCCCGCAAGGGGCAGATGCCGGCGCCCGGCTTGCCGAAGTTGCCGCGCATCAGCAGCAGGTCGGCGATCAGGCGCACGTTGGCCGTACCGGTGTTGTGCTGGGTGATGCCCATGCCATAGGTCACGATGGTCGCGTTCGATCTGGCATAGGCGGCCGCGACGAACTCCAGCTGGCTGCGCTCGAGGCCGCTCTCGCGCACGATGTCCTCCCAGGGCGTCGCGGCGAGATCGGCGACCAGCGCGTCGAAGCCTTCGGTGTGCACCGCGATGAAGTCGCGGTCGATGACGTCGCCCCGCGCCGCATCGAGCTCCAGCAGCGCCTTCATGATGCCCTTGAGCGCCGCGGCGTCGCCGCCGGCGCGCACCTGGAAGTAGGTCGAGGCGATGTTGGTGGAGCCGAACGTCGCCATCTCCACGACGCTCTGCGGATCGGCGAACCGTTCCAGCGCCCGCTCGCGCACCGGGTTGAAGACGATGATGGGCACCTTGCGGCGCGCGGCCTCGTGCAGCGTCCCCATCATGCGCGGGTGGTTGGTTCCCGGGTTGTGGCCCATGGAGATGATCAGTTCGGCCTCGTCGAAGTCCTCCAGCGAGACGGTGCCCTTGCCGATGCCGATCGACCGCGGCAGGCCGACGCTCGTCGCCTCGTGGCACATGTTCGAGCAGTCGGGGAAGTTGTTCGTCCCGAGTTCGCGGGCGAACAGCTGGAACAGGTAGGCGGCCTCGTTGGAGGCGCGTCCCGACGTGTAGAACTCGACCTGATCCGGCGACGCGCAGCCGCGAATGATCTCGCCGATGCGCTCGAACGCCACCTCCCATTCCACGGGCTTGAACTTGTCCGTCGACGCGTCGTAGACCATCGGATGAGTGAGCCGGCCGAAGTCCTCCAGTTCGTAGTCCGAAAGCGCCAACAGGGAGGAAACCGTGCGCTGCGCGAAGAATTCGGGAGTCACGCGCCTGGTGGTCGCCTCCCAGGTGACGGCCTTCGCGCCGTTCTCGCAGAACTGGAAGGTCGACCGGTGTTCCTTGTCGGGCCAGGCGCAGCCGGGGCAATCGAACCCCGTGGGCTGGTTGGTACTGAGCAGGACGATCGGCGCCTCGACGGTCTCCATCTGCTGGTACACGGCCTGGGCCGTTGCCCGGAGCGCGCCCCAACCGCCCGCGGGGCCATCGTAGGGTCGAATACCTGGAACGTCACGCCGCTTGGTCATCTGATACCCCCGCAAGCCGTCCAATTTGCGCAAAAAGCACCCCGCCGTCAAACCCCTATCGGGTCAATGGCGTCCCGCCAGGTCAATGTCGTCAGTCGGAGCGCAGAGCGTTCGCGCAGTAGAGGCACGGCCGACGGAGTGCGGTTCAGGCCGTGAAGCTTGTCGCAGGTCTGTTGCGGCCGCGCCATGCTCTCGGCGAACCGTCACGACTTGCCTCTATTGGGGGATGTTGGCCGAAGCGAATTGCGCGATCATGTCTTCACGCACGGCTTCTGCGAACTCACATGAACCCAGGCGAACTTCATGACGCTGGCGACGGCGTGCCACACGACGGCGCCGAGGACTCCATTCGCCACAACGCCGACGCGCCACCGGTGTCGGTGCCACGTGGCTATGTCGGGCCGGTGTACATCCCCTCGACAGGTCGGATGGTCTGGTGGACAGGCCGCGTGGCCATCGGCCTGCGGCACCAGGCGCCCGAGCATGGCGACGAAATGGTTTCACAATCCGCCTGCTGGTTGCAGCGCGTGGTGCTGAGCAAGACCTGGCGAGCCGGCATGGCGGTCTGAGTGGGCTCGCACAACAGAGGTTGGTCCAACAACCCAGAATGACACTCGATACGATGCCTTCGAACATTCCCGAGCCACAGGCTGTCTGCAACCCCTCGACTCGCAGCGCGATCTTCATCGTCGCAGTACTCGCTCCGGGTCCGAACTGCGCCGACGCCGTGCGCGACTGGTGCGGCGATGTCGCCGCCATCACGCGCTCCGTGGGCAAGCGCTCCCCCGACGGCAATCTCTCTTGCGTGTGCGGCCTCAGTTCGGCCGCATGGGACATCGTTTGCGGATCGCCTCGCCCCGCCGGGCTGCATCCCTTTCGCGAATTCGGCTCAGGCAACCGCATCGCACCGGCGACACCCGGCGACATCCTGCTCCACATCCGCGCCAAGGACATGGGGCTGTGCTTCGAGCTTGCCCGGGAGCTCGTCCTGAGGCTCGGCGACGCTGCAAAGGTCGTCGACGAGGTTCACGGCTTTCGCTACTTCGACCAGCGGGCCATGATCGGCTTCGTCGACGGGACCGAGAACCCAAGCGGACGCGTGCTGGCCGACTCGACCATCATCGGCGAGGAGGATGCGCCTTTCGCCGGTGGAAGCTACGTTCTCGTTCAGAAGTACCTGCACGACATGACGGGTTGGAATGCACTCACCGTCGAAGCGCAAGAGCGGATCATCGGCCGCACCAAGCTTTCCAACATCGAACTCGAAGAAGGCGTCAAGCCTTCCTGGTCTCACAGCTCGTTGACAACCATCGTCGATGGCGAGCGGGAAGTGAAGATCCTGCGAGACAACATGCCTTTCGGGCGGCCCGGCGTCGGGGAGTTTGGAACCTACTTCATCGGATATGCCTGCTCTCCCGAGCCGATCGAGCAGATGCTAGAAAACATGTTCATCGGACGTCCGCCCGGAAACCATGACCGCCTGCTCGATTACAGCCGAGCGGTGACGGGAGGCCTCTTCTTCGTACCGCCGGCGGACATGCTCGAAGAGCTTCCCAAGGCGACCGCTGCGCCGCCCCAACCCCGCTAGCCTGAGCGAGATTCGAAGTCCCGAACGACGCGACAAGCTCGTTCTGACGACGGTCGAGTCCGCAGAAGGACATGGATCGATGCGATCCCTTGACCGGTCGGCTGCTCGAGATTCCGGGGCCCGGAATGCAAAACGGCGCCCACTGGGGGGGCCGCATGTTTCCTACGTATTCTGTGGTTGCGGGGGCCCGCTCGGGCATTTCCTATTCAGTGACCTGCACCCTGACCATCCCAGCTGTCCCTCGGAGACGGAGGTTCCGGTGACCCCAGGCTGGGAATCGGCTAACGTCGAGTAGATGAGCACTCCGCCCGACTACTCTACGGCCGACATGAAACAGTTCCTGTGGAAGCCTGGTGAGGGCGTCGACCCGGCGGCGCTGGAACGGCTTCGCGCCCACTTCCGCCGCCCAGCCGAGCCGATGGGCGAAGCCTGGTTCATGGGCACCGAGCGGCAGATATATCCCGAGTTACTGGGAGATTTGGACGAGGTGCCCACGGAAGACCTCCAGAAGCCACTCGGCGAGATTGCGAGCGGCACAAGCTCTTTCGGCCCCATGGAGGAGTGGAACACGTGGTTCCACTACCTGTTGGGACAGGTGTTGCCTCGAAGCCATGATGCGTACGTGACGTACCTGCTGGAGTCGCTGGCGACGGCCTTCATGGCGCTGTACCCGAGTGGCGTCTATCGGGAGCCGTATAAGGGGTTTCGAGACGACGCGCTGTCTACGCTGGGCCGCGCCATCATGGACGGCGAGTGTTGGGATGGGTCGGACATCGCCGTCGGCAAGGTCTTGCGCCGCTCGAACAACAACCCGGCCCAGGTCTGGATTTGGTGGGACGCGAGCGGCGACTTCACGGCGTCCATGTTCTTCTGCATGAAGTATCTGGACGAAGCCGAAATCGAGCCTTGGCTGCGTTCGGTGCTGGCCATTCCTTCGCCGCACTGGCGGGCCCAGGTCATGGTCTGGTTCGTCGGCGCGCACGACATGCTGACGGGCGCAGCGGGCTGGCCCTCAGAATTTTCGCTGGAGACCCATCCCTACATCGGCTGGGAGTGGTCACACTGCCTTCGATGGGAACTAACCACCACGGACGACAGCGGCGCGCCACCGACGACGCATTTCATTGCCGAAGGCACCCGCGCAACAGTGCTCAGGGTGCTGAAGTCGCATTTCACCGAGGACGGGTTCCTGGAATGGCTCGACAGCATCTCGGAGGTTTCGTACCTTGAGGCGGAACTGGGCGAGATTCCCTCGACATTCGAGACGCTTTACGTACGCGCTCAGCTCTCCTGAGAGGTTACCTCGCAAGGTTCAGTCCGACGTTCGCGAATCACGCAAAGCGCGGGAGTCGCTGAGACGGAGGCTCAAGCCGAGACTTCAGCCCAGTCCCACACATCGCGGGCGAGCAACGCGGCGGAATCGTGCGCGGAGACAACGAACCCCTGCTGCTCCAAATTCCAGCTCTGCTCGCCAAGGATGCTGTCCACGCGGTCAAGCTCCAAGGGTGCCATGGCATCCCGTTGCGGCGTCATCACGAACAAGCCGAGTTGGCGGTCACGCAGCTTGCGTAGCCGCGCGTAAGTGGCCAAGTCGCGAGACGCTCTCAGGAAATTCAGCTCAATGGTCGAAGGAGTCTTGTAAACGGCTGAGATGACGCTTCCGGCCTTGCCGTCCGGCTCAAGATTGAACTCGAGCCAGTGCGCATCGGAGGTTTCCTGGTCGCTGATGGCGCGATTCGGCACGGTGGAGATTCGCTCGAAGGCGAGCCCGGCAATCCGCTTCAGCTCGTCATCGACGAGGCGACGTACCGCCGTGTTGTCCAAGGTGACGAACTCGCGGGCCTTTCGCTGTTCACGTGGAATGAAGGGCACAACGTCGAGGTAGAGACGGTTCAGCACAGCGTCGAGCGATGTGCCAGACGTCGTCCAGAGGTCACCTAACGTCACTGCGTCGGCTTCAAACCGAACTTCAGCGAGTGCAACCCGGGCCTTTTGGGCACGCAGAAGCGCCTGCTCCGCGGCCTCCACCAACGAGCCGATTTCGCCGACGTCATCCCGCCCATAAAGGCATTCGAATTTCGCCAAGTCGTCCAGTACGCGAAAGTGGAAGCTACCGTCGAGACCAGCCACCGCGACGCCAACCGTGTAGCGTTGCCGAGCAAAAGAGTCAGGCTGTAGCTCGATGGTCGCCCAAACGCCCTCAAACGCGGGCCGGGGCACCGGCGCCGCGTGCTGGCGAAGGTGGGCGTAGGCGTCGGGCCCAGAGGACAAAAACAAGCTGTTCATACGATGCGGCCCAGTTCGTTGGCAAGCCAGTCTGGATGAGCGCGCTGCTCCAAGAATTGCAGAATAGCAGTCGCCGCTGCCACGCCCTGCGCAGGGTCAACGTAAAACGCGCAGATAAACTGCCGAAGCGCGGGCGACGCCTCGACGAACGCAGGCTGGTGGAGCGCAGCCGCGAGCGTCATGGACGACTCGAACTTCGTATAGCCCGCGACCTTCAGCAGTTGGCGGGCCTCGTTTCGCAGGCTCTGATGGCCGACGGTTAAGGTGGCAGCCCAAACCAGCGAGTACAAGATGAACTCGTTGTCTATGGGCACGTACTGCCCGTCCCGCGTCCGAAGAAAGTTGCCACTGTGACGGTCCTGGTTCTCGACCCACATGTCGAAGGCCGCGATACGAGGCAAATCCGCGTGTCCGAATGCCCGCGCTTTGCGCAACTGCGCTAGCCACTTCCAGGGCGCATTCAGATGCTTGCCGACTACCGTCGATGAACAGAACGCCAGCGTCGTCTGGTATCCGAGCCAGTGCTGGTCGAGCTTCATATGCTGGCGAAGCTTGTTTACCGGCAGCAGCAAGACCGCCGCGAACTGCGGTCGAGGCAGGTCAAGCGCGCAGGCCACCATCCAGGCGATGGCTTCCGTCAACGGCATGTGGCTATCCCTCGGCGCAGCCTTGACGTAGCACTTGTGCTCCTTGCCATCCGCGTCGGCGATGACGGCTTGGTGAGTCGTCATGTTGAGGCCCTGCAGCGACGGCGCGCCGCGAAATTCTCGCCATGCCGTCTCCGGCAGGATTGGAATCATGGGGCCTCCCTGCCCGTTGCACTCGCTGGTGCGTTGCCAACATAGTAGCGCCGAGCGAACCACATCGCGATGAGGAGAAGCCATGTACCAAGAGGCCAGTTAGCAGCCTCACATGGACTGGCGGACTGTATGGCTTGACAGTGCGCCGCGCGTCTCTACGGGGCAGGCTTGTTCGATTTAATCGACCCGTAGCCGCCCCATTCTGCCTTTGTCGACCGGTCGCGCCTCTGTCGACCTTGGCACGAGCTTCGCCGAGCGGCGAGGGGCATAAAGCCGAAGGGTGTGCAGGCGAGACGATGGCTGGCGAATGGGACGTGCTCCACCCTGAAAGAGAACTCTTGAGAAGCTCAAGAAGTCTTGCGCCAAACCCATAGGAAGAAAGGAACCGAAGGGCGGGACGCCAACGGGCGCCCACCCATCGGTTGTTCGCGCTGCGCGCGAGGGCAGCCAAGGGTGCCAGCGGGACCTGAAGGAGTGCAGCAATGAGACGAGCGCGCAGGTTGGCACAAGTGAGGAGGAACGCTCCGCCGCCCCAGGTTCGGCTGTACGGCACAAGCACGATTTCAACCGTGGCAAGAACTTCACGTCAGGCACGTTTTCCGGTCGGCCTATCGGACTGTGCCTGTGCTCGTTTCGTCAAGCGGGCTTCTCGCGCCGCACGTCGCAGGTCGCTCGCGACTTCGCGCATGCCTTGCGCCTCAGCCTGCATGCGCCGCATCCTCTCGACTGCATAGACGGGTAGGCTACAGGTCCGTGCCCGCTTTGCAGCGTGAGCAAGCGCTGCGGCCTCAGCTCAACATAGCTGCTTTCGCGTGCAGCGCGGACATTACGAATGTCCCCGAAACATCTATCTCGCGATGCATCGTGGCGAGGGCGACCGACATGCCGCAAAGCTTCCCCCATGTAGGCCATGCACCCAACGGTCACTTTCTCGCCGGCGGGATTTCCTCAGGCCACAGATGGGCCACAAAAGCAAAACGCCCACTCGAAGGTGGGCGTTGCTGTCGAGGTTGGCACCTCTGTATTTGGTTGCGGGGGCTGGATTTGAACCAACGACCTTTGGGTTATGAGCCCAACGAGCTACCAGACTGCTCCACCCCGCGACTGAGAAAGCTATTATGGCATGAAACGGGTGCGCCTGTCACGCGGCGTGCCGTGAATCTGCGTAAAGGCGTTCAGCTCGAGCGCGGCAGCAGCTCGTCGATGAGCGTCAGTGTCTCGGCGAGACGGATCGGCTTGGCGAGGTAGGCGCGCGCGCCGGCCACGGTGGCGGCGTCGCGCTGGGCCTGCGTGCTGTCGGCCGACACCACCACCACCGGCACGCGCGCGAGCACGGGCATCGTGCGCATCCATTCGGCCACCTCCAGGCCCGAACCGTCGGGCAGGTGCAGGTCCACCAGCACGAGGTCGGGGCGCAGGCGGGTGATTATGTCGATGCCGTCGCGCACGCTCACCGCGAGGTGCAGCGTGCAGTCGGGGCGCTGCGCGATCACCTCCTGCATCAGCAGCGCGTTGATCGGGTTGTCCTCCACGTAGACGATGTGGCCGCCGGCGCCGCCCGGCGGCGCGGCATGCACAGGCGCGCCGCCGGGGACGAGCGGCACGCCTCGCGAGCGTTCAAGCGTGAGCGTGACGCGCGTGCCCACGTCGGGGCGGCTGTCGATGGCGATGGCGCCGCCCATGCGCTCGATCAGGCGGCGGCTGATCACCAGGCCGATGCCGGTGCCCTCGATCTGGCTGGCCTCCAGGCCCAGGCGGTCGAATGCCGAGAACAGGCGCGCGAGCTGCGCCACCGTCATACCTCTCCCCGTATCCGAGATCTCGATCACGAGGCGCCCCGCGTCGCCCTCGCGGGCCTCGTCGGCGGGATTGCGCACATGCACCTGCACGTCGACGCGCCCGTTCTCGAGGTTGTACTTGATGGCGTTGCCGATCACGTTGACCAGCACCTGGCGCAGGCGCGTGGCATCGGCCCGCACGCTCCACGCCTCTCGCGGCAGGTGCTGCGGCAGCGCCACGGCGAGCGCCACCTTCGCCGTCTCGGCCAGGGGCGTGAGCAGGCGGATGCTTTCGTTGATGACCAGCGTCACGTCGACGTCGGCCATCTGGATGCGCGCGTTGCCCGACTCGATGGTGGACAGGTCCAGCACGTCGTTGATGAGGGTCACCAGGTGCCAGCCCGCGGCCTCGATGCGGGCGACGCGCTCGCGCTGGTGGCCGTCGAGCGGGTGCTCCTCCTCCAGCTGCAGCAGCTGCGCGTAGCCCAGCATCGCGTTCATGGGCGTGCGCAGCTCGTGGCTCACGCGCGAGAGGAACTCCGACTTGGCCTGGCTCGCCGCCTCGGCGCGCCGCCGCGCGAGCTCGAGCTCGCCCGAGCGCACACGTTCCGACTGGTCGGTGCCGACGAACAGGAAGCCCAGCGATTCGTTGCCGGGCGGCACGATGCCGCTGCCCGGCGCGAACGCCACCGCGCTGTCGCCCGCGCCGCGTTCGCGCGGCCCCAGCGGCGCGCCGGCGCCGGCGGGCGACGCCCGCACGGCGGTGACGGCCAGCGAGACGCTCAGGCGCGAGCCGTCCTTGCGGATGTACGTCCAGTCGCGCACCTCGTAGCCGAAGCGCTCGGCCACGGCCGTGATCGCCTCGCGTCCGACCACCGGGCGCTTCATCTGGAACGTGAGTTCCTCGGCGCGGCGCGCGAGTTCGACCGGGTCGTGCACGGCCAGGGGGCACGGCTGCCCGAGCACCTCCGGCGCGCGGTACCCCAGCATCTTCTCGGCGCCGCGGTTGAACAGCCGCACCACGTGGTGGGCGTCCACCGCGATGATGGCCACCTCGGTGGCGGCGTCCAGCAGGGCCTGCAGCTCGGCCTGCGCATGGCGCGCGGTGCGCTCCTGGTCCTTGGCGCGATCGAGCAGCCGGCGCAGCTGCGTCCACAAGGCGTGCACCTCCTCGCTGCCGAGGTCGACGTCGGGCTCGCCGGGCTCGAGGCCCGCTCGGGGGGTGTCGTCGACGAGGTCGGCGGCGGCGCGCAGGAGCTGCCGGTAGCCGTCGGCTTGGCGTTGAGCGAGCCTGAACGCGACGACGGCCACGATCACCAGCACCACCAGCACCGCGATGCCGATGACGCCGGCCAGCTGCTCCACCGGCGCGAACATCGCGGCGCGCGGCTGCGCGACGAGCACGTACCAGCCCGTGGTGGACGCCGGCGCCACCGTGGCGAGCCAGCGCTTGCCGTCGATCTCCAGCTCGCCCGCGCCCGAATAGCCGTTGAGCGCACGGTGCACGAGATCCACCTGGCTCAGGTTCTCCTGCCAGCTGGCGCGCTCCTGGTCGGGGTGCACGATGACGCGGCCCAGGCTGTCGAACACGATCACCGCGACGTCGCCGTTGCCGGGCACGTTGATCTGGTGGGCCATCTTGTCGAGCGACAGGTCGGCCACCACGAGGCGGCCATCGGCCGGCGCCACCACCACCGCCGTGATGTGGCCGGTGAGCGGCGACAGGAAGGTGTCCGACCAGATCGGCGCGGTGGCCACGCTGGCCTGCTCGTAGAACGGCCGCCGCGAGAGATCGAGGCCTTCCCAGTCCTGCTTGCCCACGCGCGTGCCGGGCCGCACCTCGGCGATCGTCACCACCCCCGTCGCGTCGACCAGGATCGCCGATTCGAGCGACTGCGCATCGTCCAGCGCCTCGCTCAGCGCGGCGCGGATCTCGGACTCGCTCGCGCCCGGGCGCACGTGCGTGGCCGCGCGCGCGGCGGCCTCGCGCGGCGCCGCGATGAGCAGCTCCACCTGCGCGCGCACCAGCAGGGCGGTGCGCCGGTTCTCGCTGCTGATGTCGCGGAAGGCCTGCGGGATCGCCACCGCGCTCCACAGCACGATCACCAGCAGCAGCGGCACGCAGGCCAGCAGCACGTACTGGCGCGTGAGGATGCGCTTCAGGGGCGGGCGCTGGGTCTTCATCTTCATCGCGAGGCGGGAAGCATCACGAAGCGTCCCCCGTGCACCTCGCTCAATCGGAACCGCCCGACGCTGTCGCCGAATCGATCGAGCACCAGCGGCTGCTGCAGGCCCGGCCACGATCCCGGCGCTCGCAGCACGTCGCGCAGCGTCTGGCCGCCGGACTTGCGGCGCAGCCCCTCGGCGCCCAGCATCGTGGCGTCGTAGGACAGCACCGCGGCCTGGCTGGGCGTGTAGCCGAAGCGATCGATGAAGCGCTTGCGGAACGCGACATAGGCCGGCTCCTGGCTGTCGAGATCCAGCACCTGCATCACGATCGCGCCTTCGACGGCGCGGCCGCCCAGCTGCAGCAGCTGCACGTTGGCGGCCCACGACGACATGACGATCTGCACGGCCGGATCGAGCCGGCGCAGCTGCTGCGACACGATCGCTGCATCCACCGCGCTGCACAGGAGCAGCACCATCCGGGGGTGCGAGGCGAGGAGCCGGGTGGCGATCCCGGTGAAGTCCGGGTTCCGGTCGGTCTCGTAGCGGACGACCTGGGACGGCGCGCCACCCAGCGCCTGGAAGCGCGCGTCGAAGCGCTTCGTGAAGCTCTCGCTGTAGATGCGGTTGCGCCATTCGGCCATCACCGCGGCCGACTTCAGGCCGCGCGCGATGGCGGTCTCGGCGATCTGCTCGGCGCCCGGCCCGGCCGCCGGGATCACGCGGAAGAACCAGTCGTCGACGCCGCTCAGCTCGTCGGAGTTGGCGGTGGGGCTGATCAGCACGAGGTGGCGCCTGGACGCCTCGGGCGCCATGCCCTTGGCAACGGTGCTGATGATCGGCCCGATGGCGAAGGCATCGCCCTCGTCGGCGACGGCGTCGATGACGGCCGCGGCCTGGCCGGAGGAAAGGCCGTCGTCATGGCTGTGCAACTCGTAGCGCGGGCCGGGCCGCGAATTGAGCGCATCGATGGCCAGCTGGGTGCCGTTGCGGGCATCCACCGTCAGCTCGGACACGCGCCCCGACAGGCCGCCGATGAAGCCCACCTTGACGGGCGGCTGGGGCTGGCAGCCGCATAGCGCGGCCAAGCCGATCACGGCCAGACGTCGAATCGGCAGGAGTCGCGGAAGGCGCATGGTCGTGGGAGAGTGCCCGCTGGTGCCGTGGAACGGTGATCCCACGGAGCAGCATAGCCGGGCGCCGGCGGCGCTGGCAAGCCGCGCCACCGCGCGCGTTCGCCGTGCCGTGACGCTTTGCGCAGCCGGTGTCGCGATGCGCGGGCGAAATACGATCCGCCGTATCGACTCAGTCGACGACCACCTGCGTTCCCGGCAGCCAGCACCACGCGCCCGGCTTCAGCTCCGCGGGCAGCGCCAGCTTGCCGAAGCGACTGCGATGCAGCGCCTCGACGCGGTTGCCCACCGCGGCCATCATGCGCTTGACCTGGTGGTACTTGCCTTCGGCCAGCGTCAGGCGGATGCCGTGCAGGCCGTCGGTGGCGCCGTCCCACGGCTCGGCGGCGATGGCGCGCACCGGCTCCGGGTCGTCGAGCAGCACCACGCCGGCCAGCAGGCGGGCGATCTGGTCGGGCGTCACCGGGTGCTTGCACGAGGCGTCGTAGATCTTGGGCACGTGGTGCTTGGGCGAGGTCCAGCGATGCAGCAGCTGGCCGTCGTCGGTGAACAGCAGCAGGCCCGTGGTGTCCTCGTCGAGGCGGCCCACGCTCTGCACGTCGCGGCGCAGCAGCGGCGCGGGCAGCAGGCTGTACACGCTCGGGTGGTGCTTGGGCTTCTTGGAGCACTCGTAGCCGGCCGGCTTGTTCAGCGCGACCAGCGCCTTGGCGTGGTACGGCCAGTCCTTGCCTTCGACGTTGAGCACCAGGCCCTCGGGGTCGAGATCCTCGAACGGGTCGTCATGCACCACGCCGCCGATCGCGACGAAGCCGCCGGCCACCAGGCCCTCGCAGGCACGGCGGGCGCCGAAGCCCTGCGAGAAGACGATCTGCGACAGCCTCACAGGCCCGCCACCGCAAGGCTGGCGCTGAACTTCGCGGCGTCCTGGAAGCCCACCACGCGCGCCGATTCAAGCTCGTGGCCCTGGGCGTCGAACAGGATGATGCCGGGCGGCCCGAACAGGTGGAAGCGCTTGAGCAGCGCGCGGTCGTCGTCGGAGTTGGCGGTGACGTCGGCGCGCAGCAGCACGGCCTTGTCCAGCTTCGCGCGCACGGCCGGGTCGACGAAGGTCTGCGACTCCATCTCCTTGCACGATACGCACCAGTCGGCGTAGAAGTCGAGCATCACCGGTCGGCCGGCGGACTGCAGGCGCTGGTCGAGCTCGGCGACGCTGGTCACGCGGTCGAAGTGCGGGCCGGCGGTCGACGCGGCGGACGCAGTGGTGCCGACAGACGGGGCCGGCGTGCCGACGAGCACCTGGTAGAGCAGGAGCGCGCCCACGGCCGCCAGCACGAGGCCGAAGCCCTTGGAGAGGCGCACGTTGACGTTGGTGGCGGCGGCCAGCGAGTCGAACGCGCCGACCGTGGTGGCCGCCATGATCAGGAGCGCGCCGTAGGCCAGCATCGGCACGACATGGGGCAAGGCGGGCCCGGCGATGTAGAAGGCCACCGCGATCAGCAGCAGGCCGAACAACTGCTTGACGCGCTCCATCCAGGCGCCGGCGCGCGGCACGAGCTCGCCAGCGGACGCGCCGGCCACCAGCAGCGGCACGCTCATGCCGGCGGCGATGAGGAACAGCACCGAGCCGCCCAGGGCCACGCTGCCCGTGTTCGCGATGAACAGCAGCACGCCGCTGAGGGGCGCGGTGATGCAGGGGCTCACGATCAGCGCCGACAGCACGCCCATCGCGAACACGCCACCGAGCTGGCCGCCCGTGAGGCCGGAGTTCACCGTGGTGAGGCGGTCGCGCAGCGCGCTGGGCAACTGCAGTTCGTAGACGCCGAACATCGACAGCGACAGCAGCAGGAGCAGCACGCCGAACGAGATCAGCACGACCGGGTTCTGCAGGAACGCGCTGAGGCCGTGCCCGACCAGCGCGGCCGCGATGCCCAGCGCCACGTAGACCAGCGCCACGCCCAGCGAGTAGCTCGTGGCAAGCAGCAAGCCGCGGCCGCGCGTGACGGTGGTCCCCTGCCCCACGATGATGGACGACAGGATCGGCAGCATCGGCAGCACGCAGGGCGTCAGCGACAGCAGCAGGCCGATGGGGAAGGCCAGCAGCAGGATCAGCATCGCGCCGCCGCCCTTCAGCGCCGCCAGGAAACGCGACTCCAGCGTGGCGGGCGCTTGCTGGCTCTCGCCCGGGTTCTCCGGGACGTTGGCCGTCGGCGCGGCCGGGGCCCCGGCGCCGGCGCGCTCGGCGACGCCCGCGCCCATCACCACGCTGCGCAGCGGATCGGGCAGCGGCGTGTTGCCCACGCTCACGTTGCCCTGCGGCGGCGCGGTGACCGGCGCGACCACGCCCGCGGGCGCGGCCGCGTCGGCATCGGCGTTGGGCACCACCTTGGCGGAATCGGCGTCGGCGCCGAAAGCCTTCATGGTGACGGCCACCGTGCGCGGCTGCGGCGGATAGCACAGGCCCTTGTCGGCGCAGCCCTGGTGGGTGGCGTTCAGCGTGAACGACTTGCCCGCGGAGACGATGGGCAGCACCACGACGACGCCGTCGTGGTACGTCTCGACGTTCTGTTCCAGCGCGGTGTCGTAGTGCTTCTTGCCCGGCGGGATCTGCGGCTCGCCCAGCTTGGCGTCGGGCGAGGCGAACTTGAAGCGCTCGCGGTAGAAGTAGTAGCCGGGGGCGGCCTTGTAGCTCAGCTCGACGCGCCTGGCGTCGAGCACGCGAACCGACAGCATGAAGGCCTGGTCGGGGTCGAGGAAGTCGTCGGCGGCGCGGGCGGGGCCGGCGACGAGGAGCGTCAGCAGCAGGGCGAACAGCGCCCAGGCGGCACGCAGCGATGGCAGTTGGATCATGAAGGGTGTGAGCCGGCCGCGGCCGAGTCGTTCCTGGAGAGAGCGCTATTGTCGCGGCTAGTGCGGGTTCCTGCCGCGTGCGGGTGCATCAGGCCCTGGACGGCACGACTTCTGCCACGCTGCATAGCCGCATCGAGCCTGGCGGACTGGTCATGAGTCGAGCAACGAGTTGGAGAGGTCTTCCGTCAGCCCTGGCGGGGGTGTTGGCGTGCATCGTCGCGCCGTTGGCGTGCGCCGATGTCACGGCGACGATCGACGTCACCGGGCTGCGGGTGGCCGTGGTCGCGGTCGCGCCCGGCGCCGTGCCGGCCGTCAGCTTCGTCGGCGCGGGCGGCAGCACGTCGGAAAGCGACGTGACGGCGGGCGCACCGCCGTCCAGCGTGGCCGTCTCGGCGTCGAGCGGGCGCGCCTTCGGTCCGGCATCGACCGCCACGCCGGCCTCGCCGCTCGCCGGCGGGTCGGCCCGGCTGGACGGCAATGTCTTCGGCGGCGGCGGCGACGTTCACGCCTCGGCATTCGCCAGCAGCGCCGGCCCGGGCGAGACGGGCCAGGGCACCGTCGGGCTGGTCGACGGCGTCTCGGCCACCGCGTTCACGCTCTCGCCCTGGACGCGGATGACGATCACGGCGCAGGTCTCCGCCACGGCGTCGGCCACGGGGACGGCCCCCGACGAGTTCGCCGACAGCGGCCTGCTGCTGTCCATCAGCGACGGGAACGGCGGCGGCCCGCAATGGCAACGGATCAGCTTCGACGCGTTCGCGCTGGGCCTGTTCGGTGCGGTCAGCGACACCGAGGCGACCTTCGTGAGCCTCAGCTACGAGAACGATACCGGCGCCCCGCTCACCGGCCTGTTCGGCGGCTACGTGGCGGCCATCGCGTACTCGGACGATCCGCCCGTCAGCCCCGTGCCGGAGGCGGGCCCGGCCTGGACGATGGGCGCAGGCCTGCTGCTCGTGGCGGTGGCCGCGCGCCGGCGCCGCGGAGCGCCGGCCCAATGAAAAAGGCCGGCGAGTGCCGGCCTTTGTCTGACGGAGCGGACGCCCTCGCGGGCGCTCGAACTCAGCCTTCGGTCGTGTCGGTGACCGCTTCGCCGTCGTGCGAGCGCTCGACGAGCTCGACGAAGGCCATCGGCGCGTTGTCGCCGTTGCGGAAGCCCATCTTCAGGATGCGGGTGTAGCCGCCCGGACGCGCCTTGAACAGCGGGCCCAGCACGTCGAACAGCTTCGAGACGATCTCGCGATCGCGGGTGCGGTCGAAAGCCAGGCGGCGGTTGGCCAGCGTGGGTTCCTTGGCCAGCGTGATCAGCGGCTCGACGATGCGGCGCAGTTCCTTGGCCTTCGGGAGCGTGGTCTTGATGGCTTCGTGGCGCAGCAGCGAGACGGCCATGTTGCGGAACATGGCTTGGCGGTGCGACGAGGTGCGGTTGAGCTTGCGGAGGCCGTGACGATGGCGCATGGTGATTTCCTTTGGTGTCTTTATTGAACCCCGGCCGGATCAGGTACCGGGGGTTTGCACTCGGCGCCCGACTTGCATCGGGCCCGGCAGCGGGATGTCAGGACAGGCGGATCAGCGCTTGTCCAGACCTTGCGGAGGCCAGTTCTCGAGACGCGCGCCCAGCGTGAGGCCGCGCGAAGCCAGGACTTCCTTGATTTCGTTGAGCGACTTGCGACCCAGGTTCGGGGTCTTGAGCAGCTCGGTCTCGGTACGCTGGATCAGGTCGCCGATGTAGTAGATGTTCTCGGCCTTCAGGCAGTTCGCCGAACGGACCGTGAGCTCGAGCTCGTCCACCGGACGCAGCAGGATCGGGTCGAACTGGGCGGTGCGCGGGGCCGGCTGGTCGAACGCGGCGATGTCGCTGCCTTCGAGCTGCGCGAACACGGCGAGCTGCTCCACCAGGATCTTGGCCGACGAACGGATCGCTTCCTCGGGCGAGATGGCGCCGTTGGTCTCGATCTCCATCACGAGCTTGTCCAGGTCGGTACGCTGCTCGACGCGGGCGTTCTCGACGGCGTAGCTGACGCGGCGAACCGGCGCGAACGAGGCGTCGAGGACGATGCGGCCGATGGCCTTGGTCGTCTCGTCGCCGAAGCGGCGCATGTTGCCCGGAACGTAGCCACGGCCCTTCTCGACCTTGATCTGCATGTCCAGCTTGCCGCCTTGGGCAAGGTGGGCAACGATGTGCTCGGGGTTGACGATCTCGACGTCATGCGGCGTCTGGATGTCGCCGGCCGTGACCGGGCCCTCGCCTTCCTTGCGCAGCACCAGCGTGACTTCATCACGGTTGTGCAGGCGGAAAACGACGCCCTTCAGGTTCAGCATCACGTGGACGACGTCTTCCTGCACGCCGTCGACCGTCGAGTACTCGTGCAGCACGCCTGCGATCGTGACTTCGGTCGGTGCGTAACCCACCATCGACGACAGCAGCACCCGGCGCAGCGCGTTACCGAGGGTGTGCCCGTAGCCGCGTTCGAACGGCTCCAGAGTGACCTTGGCGCGATGGCCGCCGAGCGGCTCGACGTTGATGGCTTTGGGCTTCAGCAGATTGGTTTGCATGTATTTCCTGTTCCTCTCAATACCCTCGGCTCGTTACACCGATAAGGCTGATGGACCACGCCGGGAGCCTGTGCGTCCGCGGAGCAAGGCCCGGCGCCTCGCAACGAGACGGCGGCCGCGGCGCTCGCACCAGGCGAGCAGCGCGGCCACGAATTTGGATCAGCGCGAATACAGTTCGACGATCATCGATTCGTTGATCTCGGCGCCGAATTCGTCGCGGTCGGGCGTCTTCTTGAAGGTGCCTTCGAGCTTGGTCGCGTCGACCGACACCCACGCGGGCAGGCCGATGGACTCCGCCAGCTTCATCGCGTCGACGATGCGCAGCTGCTTCTTCGACTTCTCGCGCACGGCGACGACGTCGCCCACCTTGACCAGGTACGACGGGATGTTGACCGACTGGCCGTTCACCGTGATCGACTTGTGGCTGACCATCTGGCGCGCTTCGGCGCGGGTCGAGCCGAAGCCCATGCGGTAGACGACGTTGTCCAGGCGCGATTCCAGCAGCGTCAGCAGGTTGGCGCCGGTGTTGCCCTTGCGGCGCTCGGCTTCGGCGAAGTACTTGCGGAACTGCTTTTCCAGCACGCCGTACATGCGCTTGACCTTCTGCTTTTCGCGCAGTTGCAGACCGTAGTCGGACGTGCGCGAGCCGGAGGTGCGGCCGTGCTGGCCGGGCTTGGAGTCGAACTTGACCTTGTCACCGATCGGGCGGCGAGCGCTCTTCAGGAACAGGTCGGTGCCTTCACGGCGGGAAAGCTTGCCCTTGGGGCCGAGGTAACGTGCCACGTTGTTTTCCTTGAGGAATGGTTTTCTGACGCCGGTTGCATGCAACGCGACGCGAGTCTGGCGAATGTTGTTATGGCGCTCAGACGGTGGTCTTCGGGATCGAGCTGCCTGGAGACACCGGGCGAAAGCCTGGCGCACTAGACATGCAAGCCGGCAAGGGTCACGTGACCATTGCCGGCTGCGAGGAAACCCGGGATTCTAGCAGTACTGAAAACGCCTGCGCGGCCAGTACTGTTATTCGAGCTCGGCCGGACGGATCCGGCCAGGTCTTCGAATCAGATGCGGCGACGCTTTTGCGGGCGGCAGCCGTTGTGCGGGACGGGCGTCACGTCGGAGATGGACGTGATGCGGATGCCCAGCGAAGCCAGCGCGCGAACCGACGACTCGCGACCCGGGCCGGGGCCCTTGATCTTGACGTCGAGGTTCTTGATGCCTTGTTCCTGAGCGGCACGACCGGCCATTTCGGCAGCGACCTGGGCAGCGAACGGGGTCGACTTGCGCGAACCCTTGAAGCCCTGGCCACCGGACGAAGCCCACGACAGCGCGCCGCCTTGGCGGTCGGTGATCGTGATGATCGTGTTGTTGAACGATGCGTGCACGTGCGCGACGCCGTCCGCCACGTTCTTGCGAACCTTCTTGCGGACGCGTTGGGCAGCGGTATTCGGTGCTTTTGCCATGATTTTCCTAGATTTCCGTCAGCCGAGCTCAGCAGCTCACTTCTTCAGCGCCTGGGCACCCTTTTTCGGACCCTTGCGGGTGCGAGCGTTGGTGCGCGTGCGCTGGCCGCGAACCGGCAGGCCGCGACGATGACGCATGCCACGATAGCAGCCCAGATCCATCAGACGCTTGATGTTGATGGACATCTCGCGGCGCAGGTCGCCCTCGATGGTCATCTTGGCGATCTCGTCACGGATCTTTTCCAGGTCGCTGTCGTTCAGGTCCTTGACCTTCTTCGAGTAGGCGATGCCCGCGCGATCACAGATCTGCTGAGCGGTGGTGCGGCCGATGCCGTAGATCGCCGTCAGACCGATTTCGGTGTGCTTGTGCGGCGGGATGTTGATGCCTGCAATACGTGCCATTTGCGTGTCCTTGTGATGCTTCTATGGTCCGCAGACTCAACCCTGGC